>Ga0335078_10000042_pt1 | contig 241590 bp, 214 predicted proteins | sample Lox_Sample_32_FD_206711 | JGI IMG/M metagenome (GOLD analysis project Ga0335078, IMG submission 206711) | Soil microbial communities from Loxahatchee National Wildlife Refuge, Florida, United States - Lox_Sample_3.2 | ecosystem: Environmental > Terrestrial > Soil > Wetlands | place: USA... | reverse complement strand
GCTACGCGCTCTGTCTCAGCTCACTTGAACGTTCTGGTTCGATCATGGGTGCCTTTCTGCGAAGCCACATGGCAAGTTCCTGAGGATCGAATCGAATAGCCCCTGCGACCCTGAACGACGGAATGGCGCCCTTTGCCGCCATTTTATAGATATGTTGGCGCGTTACCTGAAAAAGAATCGCAACGTCGCGAGCGCGCAAGACACTCGTCTGGCGTTCTAAAGTGTCGATGAGATTCATAAACACCTACTCTCTGGGCTAATTTCCGCTTGCTGTTTACAACGATTCTTGAAATCTGTCAAAAGATGCTGAGTGCCGACATGCCAACTGCTGGTGGGATTATGCCAAAAAGTGAAGCCGCCACTTTCACGAAGCGTAGCCGGCTAGGGTGCCGGCGTTCACTTTGGCCAGCGCGTCTTTTGACTGAACACCTTTCAGGTAGACCATCGTCGATTTGATGTCCCGGTGTCCCATCCATCCCTGCAGAGTCCTAATATCGATCCCGCATCGCAGGTGCTCGGTAGCGAACGTATGCCGGAACTTGTGGAGGAAGTAGTTCTGACAGTACGGGCCAGTTGCGCACTTGTTGCCGTGTTCTGTGACGCACCGGCCACAATTGAGTTCGGCGCGCTCGGCGACTTTCTTGATGATCGTGTCCATCTCGCTATCCGGATTGCCGCGCGAGTTGGGAAACACAAGTTGGTTAGGACCAGCGTCGCTCCGGCTCTTGAGCTTGCGCAAGCGTTCCATCAATCCGGCCGGTACTGGTACAGACCGCTCCTCCCAATTCTTGGGCGTAAATCCCCATTGCCCCTTAGCTGTGACGCGAACCACATTGTTGCGAAAATCGACATCGCGCCACTGGACAAACCTCAGTTCTTGATCTCGGAATCCGGAACAGAGCAGGAATTTGATGAGAGTTGCTTCGCGCTCGGTAGCGGCTTTCAGTAGCGCTTCCAGTTCCTCGGATTCGTAGATCGGTCGAATCGCCTCGACGTAGTCTGGCCAGTCGCCGGGCTTAAGCAGATTTGTCTTGCCATGCCGCTTGAAGAGCTGCAACACGACAACCAGTTTGTCATACACGGTTCGCTTGCCTAGGCCGAGTTTGTAGCAGTCAGTCATGAACTCCAGAATGTCTTCGCGGGTGACCTGGTCGACGAAGGTCTTCCGATACGAGCCGCGGAGCAGGGTGTCAAGCGTGTAGCGGTAAGTAAGGTGGGTCCGTTTCTTGCGATGAGCTTTGATGAAATCCAGGTATTCATCAATGGCCTGCCCGATTGAGAGGCGATGCTCCTCGATCTGCTGCTCGGGCTCGATGATTCCAGCCCTGAGCGCATTCACTTCGATGGATTTGCGCCGCGCAGCCTCGATGACTTCGGCGAAGTCTGGCACCGCTTGTCGACGCCGTCTGTTGCCTTCGTACCATTCGAGGTAGTAGCGGCCTTCCGAATGATGCTCATCCTTGCCAGCCACCCAGACGTGGTCCCGGACCAGTTTGCCATTTTTCTCGACCACAGCCGCAAACGGCCAACGGTCGCCTATTTTGATTCGCTTAATGACGTTGACGCGACCCGCATACTGCCTCGTCCTGCCCATATCCGCCTCCTGGCGAGGGGACATGTAGCACGGAACGAAAAAGCCATCAAACGAGGGTCGATGCGGGAGAAATGGACAGCACGATGGACAGCATGGGAGCTAGGTGCATGAAAAGAAAGGAGAGTTGTTAGAAGGCAGCGTTCTAACCAACTGAACTACGTCCCCACTTGCCAAAATGCCGACCTGGTGGGTAGTGCAGGACTCGAACCTGCGACCTCCTGCTTGTAAGGCAGGCGCTCTAACCAGCTGAGCTAACCACCCCCGATCTTCGATCATAAATGAAAAAACCGCAGAGTGAAAGCGCACGCCAAAAACAGGCCTTGTCTTAAGTTAAGTATTTAAGACAGTACCCAAAAACAGCGCTCAGCTGTCAGCCGTCGGACGAAGCGGCATCCCGCTCTGCTGATTGAAGCTATCGCTCCTGCTAGACTGGCGCGTGCGCCGCTTGATTATCAATGCCGACGACTTCGGACTCACTCGCGGAGTCAATCGGGCCATCGCGGGGGCACATTCCCGCGGCGTCGTCACTTCGGCGACCATGATGGCCAACAGCGCTGCCTTTGACGATGCGGTTCAGCAAGCGCGATCGAGCCCCGGCCTCGGAATCGGTTGTCACATCGTCCTGGTGGATGGCTTGGCGATTCTGCCGCCGGACCAGGTTTCCACCCTGATCGTCGGCAACGAAAAGCGGTTTCGGGAAGGAGCCGGCAGCATGGCGCTTTCCGCAGTCGCGGGCCGGCTTGATGCTGAGCAGATGCGGGAGGAAGCTACGGCGCAGATTCGCAAGTTGCAAGCGGCCGGGCTGACGATTTCGCACATTGACACACACAAACACGTTCACATTCTTCCTCAAGTGCTGCGACCGCTGTTGCGGGCGGCTATTGCGTGCGGTGTGCGCGCGATTCGCAATCCGTTTGGGCGAATTGGTTTTCCTATCATGGCAAGGCGTCCGGAATTGTGGCAGCGCTATGGCCAGTTCAAGCTGCTGCAGGCATTCGCGGGAAAATTTCGCCAGGCCGTGCGCCAGGCGACGATGTTCACGACCGATGGCAGTCTCGGCATCTCCGCCACAGGCTACCTGGACGATGCTCTGTTCCGTTTTATTCTTGAGAACTTGCCCGAGGGAACGTGGGAACTGGTTTGCCATCCCGGGTACGACGACGCCGACCTGCAGCGGGTGCGAACCCGCCTACACAAATCGCGGGAAGCGGAGTTGCGGCTTCTGACCGCGAGCGAAACCCGTGCGTTACTCGCACGCAATGGAGTGGAACTGATTTCGTATCGTGATCTGGTCACAAAGGCGGCATAGCGGGGTAGCGCCGGCATCTTGGCGGCGATTTTCTGTCAATTTACCTGACACGCGATTCCTTTGCTGCGGAGCTTCGCTTCGCCCGACAGCCGATAGCGGCCGTCGCTGTGGTGAAATTACGGCTGCAAGGAATCCCGAACCCCTTGAGTGGCTAAGACCAGATTGAGGCTGGCATGCTTACGGCACAATCGAAGTCGCACCGTTCCCGAATCATCTTCGTGGTAACCTTGCGCCAGTGAGCAGGCGAACCAAAGATCCAAAACACGCGCCCGGCGCGACCGCAGGCCAGCAGCGCGGACCAAGCCCGCGCGACCCGCATAGCCCGACAAACACCCTGCTGCAAAACGCCGCCACGTGGGCGGCAATCTTTTGCGCCGCTCTGCTGGCTTACTGGCCGGCGGTTCATGGCGGCATGATCTGGGACGACAACGCCCACATCACTTCGCCCGCGTTGCAATCCCTGCATGGCCTCTGGCGCATCTGGTTCGACCTGGGCGCGACGCAGCAATACTATCCGCTGCTGCACAGCGCCTTCTGGATCGAGCACCGATTATGGGGCGACGCCACGCTTGGCTATCATCTGGCGAACCTGGTCGAACATTCGCTCGCAGCCTTCCTCGCGGTGCTGATCGTCCGGCGTCTGGCGCTGCCCGGCGCGTGGCTGGCGGGCTTTCTCTTCGCTCTGCATCCGGTGTGCGTGGAAGCGGTCGCCTGGATGTCGGAGCAGAAGAGTACGCTCTCGGCGGTTTTCTATCTTGCCTCGGCATTGACGTATTTGCACTTTGATCGGACGCGCAAGCGTTCCCAATACTTCTGGGCGCTGGGATTATTTGTTCTTGCACTGCTTACCAAGACCGTCACTGCTACGCTTCCCGCGGCGTTGTTAGTGGTCTTCTGGTGGAAGCGGGGACGCATCGAGTGGCGGCGCGATATGCAACCGCTCATGCCCTGGTTTGGCATCGGCGTTCCGATGGGCATATTCACCGCGTGGGTGGAACGAACCTACATCGGAGCGCAGGGCCAGACTTTCGCGCTCACTCTCGCGCAACGCCTGCTGCTCCCCGCTCGCGTGCTCCTGTTTTATGCGCGCAAGCTGTTGTGGCCTTCTGGCCTGATATTCACTTATTCACACTGGCGCGTGGATCCCACAGTCTGGTGGCAATATCTTTATCCGTTGGGCGTCCTGGCGCTGCTCGTGGCGCTGTGGAAACTGCCGTGGCGCGGGCCGCTGGCGGGCGTTCTATTCTTCGGCGGAACGCTTTTCCCCGTGCTGGGGTTTCTGAGTGTCTATCCCTTTCGCTTCTCCTATGTGGCGGATCATTTTCAATATCTGGCCAGCCTGGGAATCCTGGTGCCCGTCGCGTGTATGTTAGCGGCTGGCATTCCGCGCATCTTGCCCTCGAAGGGCACGAGCCTTGCAATTCAGGTTGCGTTGCTGGCGGTTCTCGCCGTGCTGACCTGGCGACAAAGCGCAATGTACCGCGATGACGAAACCCTGCAGCGGGCCACACTGGCGCGCAATCCCGAAAGCTTTGTCGCTCACATGAGCCTGGGCCTTTCATCGCAATTGGCGGGCGACATCACAGAAGCAACGGAAAACTATCAAGCCGCCGTACACATCCTTCCGGAAGATGCGCGGGCGCACAACGATCTTGGATACGTACTCGCGCAGCAGGGCAATTTGCCGGGGGCCATTGGTGAATATCGAAAGGCATTGCGCATTCGTCCGCAATATGTGGACGCGCACAACAATCTGGCCATCGCTTTAGCGCAAACGCCCGGCGGGCTGCCCGAGGCGATCGCCGAATTCCAGACCGCGCTGCACATTCAGCCGACCTATGCTCACGCTCATATGAACCTGGGGATCGCGTGGCTGCAGTCAGGAAAAGTTCAGGATGCGATTGACGAATTTCAGGCTGCGCTCAAGATTCAGCCGAAAGCTGCCCGAGTGCACAACTATCTCGGGTTGGCGTTCGCGCAAGCCGGCCGCATGCCGGAGGCGATTGCCGAATATCAACAGGCGTTGGGACTGCAGGCTGACTACGCGGAAGCGCACAACAACCTGGGTGAGGCCCTGGCGCAAACGCCCGGCCGGCTGGAAGAAGCCGTTGCCGAGTACGAGGCGGCTGTGCGCATCCAGCCGGATTACTGGGAAGCCCGCAAGAATTTAGGAGATGCGCTGGCGAAAATCCCAGGCCGCCGCCAGGAGGCGCTCGCGCAGTACGAAATGGTCCTGCAGGCCAAGCCCGATCAGGCAGAGGTACGGCAGGCAATCAAGCGCGTGCAGGCTGGCCATTGAGTTCCTGAAATGCGCATTCCCCGACGGCAAGCGATGCAAGCGTGAATAACGCGTATCGCAACTTCGCTCCCCGCGGACAGAGACTCTCGTCCACGGGGCAGGCGGTTCGCGCGTGTACGCTAATGGCAACTGTCAAACTTGAGGGCGAAGATGTGCGTGCTCCAGTCGCCGCTGGAGTTGCCGCCATGCTTCTTGTTGTAATACATCTGCGCATACCAGAAGGTGCAATCGTCGCTGGGATCCATGCTCATGCTGCTGTAATCGCCCCAGCGGGCGGAGTCGCCGATCTGCACCGCCGTGCCTTTGATGGCCACCACCGGAGCCTCCATTTTGCCCAGCGGATCGCCCGCCTGCCGCCCGGTGTACCAGATGCTTGGCTTCACTGTATCGCTCGACGCGCTCATGCCCAACGCGATGTTGCCGACCTTATCCATGCCGACCGCGCCCATCCATAAGCTGGCCGTCTGGTTTTGGAACGTCCCCGCCTGATATAGCGAGAAGGTGCCGCCCGCCGGCGTGGCCCTCAGTTCATACCAGCGCATGGCGGAAACCGCACTCGATCCCTTGCCCGGACTTACCGCGTGCGCCACCACCATCGCTTCATGATCGCCAAAGTTGCGGTACGCCAGGCGGAACAGCAGGCGGTCGCCGAGCGATTCTACTTCCTCCCCCGGCGAGGGTTGCGGAATGCAGTCGCCGCCGCCGCAAGCCAGCGAGAAAGATGGGACCTTGATGTTATTGGGCCCGGTGAAGGTAGACTTTTTCGGATGCGCGAAGTCCACGTGAAAATCGTACTCCGAGAGCTGATTGGTGCTGTTTCCCAGCTCCACGTAGTGATTCGGCGCGCCCTTGGGCGGCATGGTCGAACCATCCAGGTCGGAGGGCAGGAAGCTAAAATTGTTGCTATTGGGTGCGAAGCAAATGACCGCCGCTTTCTTTCCTGCCAGCATGGCGGTGCGATCGTAAGCGCAAGGCTCGGCCGCGCCGCTGCCGAACGAATTCACCGTTCCGTAGTAAGCGTCAGGCCAGACCGCGTACTTCGGATAGTCGGGCAGCGTCCCTCCGTAGTCGAACTCGTAACGGTTGTAAGTGCCGGTCGCGTCTTCCGTGGTCGACATGGCGATACACAGAGCGTTGTTTCCGGAGTAATTGAAATAGGTGAGCATCCAGCGGTTGGCGAGATGATCCCACAACACAACTGGGTCGCCGGGGTTCGTCCCCTGGCAGAGGCCGCCGAAATTCGAAAAGAGCGTGTTGGTGTTGGTGGGCTTCAGGATCACCTTGCCCGTAGTCTTGTCGAAAATCTCGTAGTCGAAGTTCGTGATTTCCACGAACTGCGTGGCGCCGATGGCACCGTTGGTATCGGGAACCTGCGCGTTGCCCTGATCCTCGCGCGTGCCTTCCAGGCTCATCACCTGCTTAACGTGGCCGGGAGCAAGATACACATCCTGCACCACCGTGTCTTCGCCAGGCAGGCCCACGGTCAATCCCAGCCGGCGCTCCGGCTCAACGATCACTGTGCCCGACGGTTGGCGCGGAGCGTTTCTGGCCATGTCGCGCAAAGGCAAGGAAACATCATGTCTCACGTCGTAGCTGACCCGGGGGTTCGTCTGTACTTCCTGGCCAAAGGCGCAAATGGTTAGGAAAATTGCGAGCAGCGGGGCGCTGAGAATTGTCAGGGATCTGGATGTCACGTTGGTCTCCAAGTTGGTCGCAGGTTCAGTTCTATGTAAGCCAATCGGGCTGGGCTTGCGCGGGAAACGTCGCGGTTGCTCAGGGCCGGAAACGTGGCTCCCAAGAAAGCCCCGCTATTTTACCACCATCGGAGATAGTAGATAACTGGAAAATCGCGCGGAAAGCCGCTCTGGGCAAGCGCACCGCGGCTGCGGGGAATCTTCCCATTGACTGCAACTTTGTGTCACTCGGCCGACAGACTGCCAGGTCTGAATCCGCCGGCATGAGCTACCATCTAATGTATTGAGACCTCTATGGGAAACACCTTTAAGACCGCGTTTCTGTTGACGCTTCTAACGTTGCTGCTGATGTTCATCGGCCGAGTCTTTGGCGGTCAAAACGGCATGTTGCTGGCGCTCGCCTTCGCCGCGGTCATGAATTTCGTTTCGTATTTCTACTCCGACAAGATTGCGCTGGCGATGTATCGCGCCCAGCCCGTCACTCGCGAGCAGCTGCCGCGAGCTTACCAGACGGTCGAACGCCTCACGCAAAAGATCGGCATCCCCATGCCGAAGATCTACGTCATTCCCACCGACTCGCCCAATGCCTTCGCTACCGGACGCAATCCGAGCCACGCCTCGGTTGCCGTTACCCAGGGCATTTTGAATTTGCTCACCGACGAGGAACTGGAAGGTGTGCTGGCGCACGAACTCGGTCACGTCAACAACCGCGACATCCTGATCAGTTCCGTTGCCGCCACCATCGCCGGTGCTATCACCATGATCGCCAGCATGGGACGCTGGGCTATGATTTTCGGCGGAATGGGAGGCCGCGGCGACCGCGATCGCGGTGGCGGGCTGGGCGCGCTTTTCATGCTGATTGTGGCGCCGATCGCCGCGTCGTTGATTCAGCTTGCGGTCTCACGCTCACGCGAATATCAGGCCGACGCCACCGGTGCGCACTTCACCGGCAATCCCTACGCCCTGGCCAGCGCGCTGCAAAAGCTCGATGCCTACTCGCGCCGCCTGCCCATGCAGGCCACGCCTTCGACGGCTCATTTGTTCATCATCCAGCCGTTCCTGGGAATGAGCTTTGCCAGCTTGTTTTCCACGCATCCGCCGATCGCCAAGCGAATCGAGCGGCTGACCGGCCGGCCGGCGGAGTTCACGCAGTAACGATGAGGGCGTGATTGACTGACCTTGGGCGTTTTACGACACCTCTTTCACCCGCGTCGCCAGATACCACTGATTTCCGAACACGTCTTTGATCGCCGCCGTGCGGTCGCCATAGTTCTGATCTGCGGGCTCGGAAATCGAGGTGGCGCCGGCCGCCAGCGCCCTTCGATACATCCCATCGCAGTCCGGAACATACAAATAGAACATGGACTGCATCGGCTCATACTGGCCGTGCGCTTCGCCCATTTCTACCACTGAGCTGCCAAGCTGCACCTGCGCGTGGTGGACCACGCCGTCGGGCGAGGCGTATTTCCCGATCTCCCGCGCCCCGAATGCCCGCTTCAGGAAATTGATCAGCGGCTCCGCCCGCAGCGGATGCATGTACACGCTCACGTCGTGCAAGGGCTCGGGAACGTAGCTCTTGCCCAGGTGGGTGGCAATGTACCAGTAATTTCCGGCCGCATCTTTTACGCCTCCGGAGCGCTCGCCGTATTCCTGATCGCGTACTTCGCCAATGGATGTGCCGCCCGCGGCCAGCGCCTGCGCGTAAACGGCGTCAACATCCCGCACGTAAACATGCAGCGCGTGCGTGTTGGGCGTCGAGCGGAACTCGCGCCCCGGCAGCCCGCCGCCCATCATCAGCATGGAGTCGCCAATGCGGACTTCGGCGTGCAGCCCACCGGCGGACCCTACGGTACGGAATAACTCTTCGCCGCCGAAGGCCTTCTTGGTGAACTCCACCAACCCCGGGCCATCGCGGGCGACCAGATAGGGCGTCACCGTGCGATAGCCCTTCGGCACCGGGCTGACGGCGGGCCTCTTCGGTTCCTCTGGCATCATCGCGTGCATGCGACGATGCATCTCCTCGACCTTGATTTCCTCCTTGACGGTGAAAATGTGCCAGCTGTAGCCGAAAGGATCAACCAGGGTGGCATCGCGATGGCCGTAAAACTGATCTTGGATGGGAATCGCAACTTTCATGCCGGCTGCCAGCGCGTGCGCGGTAACCGTATCTACATCGGCGACATTCAAAGACAGACTCACCGGCGACTGACCCAGTGTTTCCGCGCTGAAGCGGCCACCTTCCGGCCACTCCTCGGCCAGCATGACCAGCGAGTCGCCAATCATGATCTCCGCGTGGGCGATCCCGCCTGGCGTATCGAAGCGGAATGTTTCTTTCGCCCCCAGGGCCTGCGCATAAAAATCAATAGCCTTGGCCGCGTTTTTGAAGGTCAATCTGGGCGAGGCTACTGTTTGCCTGCGGGAAATCGGTTCGGTCGCTGTTGCCATAGCTGCCCTCCTTTGCAAATCATTTCTTAGCCGTTTCTTGAATTCCTGCCGCGGCAGGTTGCGCAGCTTGGCGGCAAGACGGGCAAGGGACGCGATCTCCACGCTGCCAGAGACTCCTGCATCGCCCCCGGCCATCACCGCCTGCACTGCATCGTCGAGTTGTTCGGTCAAACTACGCCGCGACATTGCCGCTCCTCACTGCTTCCTTCTATTTGTTTTCTGAGTCCTCTGTGTCTTGTCCAATCGTTGCCGCAGGGCCTTCAGGCCGCGAAACTGCAACTGCTTCACCGCCCCTCCGCTGCGGCCGAGTTCTTTTGCGATTTCTGCGACGCTTTTTTCCTCCGCAAAGCGCATGGCGATGACGCGGCGCTGCTCCGCCGGGAGCTCCTCCACCAGGCGGAACAGCCGCGCGGAGTCCTCAAGCCCTTCCCCGGCCGGCTTCACCAGAACCTCGGGAGGATCCGCGACGAACAGCTCCTTGCCGGCACGTTTCGCGTGATCGGCAATGGCGTTGGCGGCGATTCGCAGCAGCCAGGCGGTGAATGGCGCTCCCCGCCATTCGAAACCGCGCAGATTGGCAAGAGCTTTGTGAAAAACATCCGAAGTCAAATCCTCGGCCTGCGCCCGATTCCCCATCCGCCGGGCGATGAAGGCATATACCTGCTCGAAGTGAAGGTCATAGAGTTCGGCAAAGCGCGCAGGGTCTTGCTGCGCCGCCTCGACCAGCAGACGCTCGTCCGCTTCCTTCCGGTCCATCTTCGATGCCGGCGCTCTGGCGACCATCGTGCCTCTACTATACAAACTGGCGAGGACAGGAAAGGTTACGGCAGAAAATGGGGGTCGGGTCGGTCGGGCTCAATGCGGGCGGCGGTCAATTTCTCTTAGCCGCCGGCAACAGCCTGCGACTGGCAGACGGCGCCGGCGGCTAGCCTTGAGTGGTGAATCGTGGCTACTTCCCTAGGACGGCAAAGGCTCCCAGGTTAACGCTGCGCACTGTCCATCCGTTGCCGTTGTTGTAAGCCTCATTGCCGGTGGCAGTGTTAGCGAGGTTCCATACATCCCAGGTGTCGTCAGGAGCTGACAAAACAAGCCAGTACTGCGTTCCCTTCTTCACCTTGATGCCCTTGGTGTCCTTCACGGTTTGCAGAACCGACCCGGTGTCGCCAAAGGTCGGCAGATTGCTCACAGCCGGAAAATTGTGGATTACCTTATTCGGTTGTCCACCCTTATCGGAATACAACGAGATGGTTCCGCTGTTGGGGTCGCCGGTGACATAGGTGAATCCAACCTCGATTTTGGTGATGGTGTGGTTTGCCTTGGGTTTGAAGGCGCACCCTTGCGTCCAGAGCTCGCCAACTACTGAGCCCGAGCCCGAGATCGTCCAGCCCGTACCGCTCTGATAAACATCGTTTCCAGTGCCGAGATTGGTGTAGATCGTCTTCAGTTTCGGATCGTGCCGGTAGGGTTGATTCACTTTTACCGATGGAGCTTTCATCAAAACGGTTTGGCCGCCACCATTGATCGTGATGGCATTTTCCGCTGCGAAAGCCACGCTGGCCAGCGCTACGATGGCCAAGGCAAGTCCCATACACAGAGTTGCTCTTTTCACGGTTGTCTCCTTTTGGTAGGCCAGAGGTTGGGTTCAGCCGGAAACCCGAAGTCGAAAGCGAGTTTACCTTCTGCGAAGGCTCCCACCATATCCTCCACTGCTGTGAGTCCCCAGCTTACTCATTCCGGCGCGCAGAACGGTCGTATCGCGCGAGGGTACGAGGATCTGCGGCCAAACGTTGAAATCAGCTTCACGGCAGCAGTTGCGAGTGCGGAAGCTGAGTGGTGGAAATTCTACATCAACTCCCGCCGCAGGGAAATCAGGTGGGTTACTGAATATTCCAACGAGCGCCCTTGCTCGTGCTTGTAGCCGGACACTCTTGTCCGGCGAAAGCATTGGCCAAAACAGAGCCTAATTACTTCCCAAACACTCCAAACGCTCCCAACAAATACTGCCGCACACTCCATCCGTCGCCGTTGTTATAGGCTTCCGGGCCCATCGCATACCCCTGCCAGTTCCAGACATCCCAGGTCTTGCTCGGGGCGGTGAGCACCACCCAATACTGCTTGTTTTTCTGGACGTTGATGCCCGCGGCGTACTTCACCGTCTGCAGGATGGAAGTCGTCGTGCCAAACGTGGGCAGATTTTTCACCGGCTTGAATGTGTAAAGCGCTTTGCCCGGGACTCCGCCCCTGTCGCCATACACCGCGATCGTGCCCTGGTTCGGGCCGCTCATCCAGGTAAATCCGACTTTGATTTCGGTGATGGTTGCGTTTGCTTTGGGGGTGAACCCGCACGCCTGGATCCACTCGCCCTGCTGCGAATCGGAGCCGGAGATGGTCCAGCCGGAGTCGCTCTGGTAAACGTACTTCCCCTTGCCCAGGTTGCTGTAAATCGTCTTCAGCTTGGGAGCATGGTAAGTGCGTTGGATCTCGGTGGGCGGCGCCTTCCTTAGCACGGTCTCGCCGCCGCCGTTGATGGTGATGGCGTCCTGTGCCACGACGCCGGCGCCGGCTAAAGCCAGGCTGACCACGAATTGCAGGAATATCTTTCTCACGTCCTTCTCCTGTCTCTTCTCTTTTGCGGGTGCCCCATCCTACAATCGTGTTCTTTGCGATTTAGGGTGGGGAAATTTTGACTTTTGACCTCTGGGAATGACTCTCACAAACAGAAACAATCGATCAGGCTGCGTCGTCCTCGATTTTGATGCGCAACGACTTCAGGAATTTCAGGTCCTGGTCGCTGATCTTGAGCTCAGGATTACTTGTCAGGGTGGTCACAAGAGAGGTCTTGTCGCCGGCCTTTTCACCCGGTTTGCTGACTCCGATGGTGGCTTCCAGCACCAGGAAGATGTCGTACCCTCCCTCTTTGATCCGGGAGACGACTTCTGCAATCTGGTCGCTGTCCGCCAGCGACTCGTTGATCGCCTCGCCCAGTTCTTTCATGAGCTGCTTCAGTTGCTGGTCCACGTAACCCCCTTCTCGGACACTCTGCCCGCACCCTATGACGGGAACGACAATACCTTAGATGCCGATTCAGGTCACAATGCTTCGTGACCGAACTCCTCGCGCCGCGCTATTGTACCCCGGTAGCTTGATAAAATCAGCTGGATAAATACTCCTATGCCGAATGTTTCCACCGGCCTGAAATTGGGCATTGCGGCCCGAGTGGCCGCGCGCATGGCGGTCGAGAGCGCCCAACGCACACGGGTGTTGCAGGCTGGCGCGAAGGCCATTCGGGCGACCATCTCCCACTTTGGGCGCGTGCTCGGACAGCTCTGGCTTGAGACTACCGGTTTTGTTTTCTTGGTTTTATCCGCGATCGGCGCTCTGGCTTTTTTCCGCGAATACGGCAAATATCACGCCGGACAAGCAAATTCCAGCCGAATGACTCTGGCCTTGTGCTTTACTGGCTTATTCGGATGGTTCGGCGTAAGTTCATTCTGGCGGGTGAGGAAGAGGTGAAGCATGACCGAGAAAACCAAGACCGGCGCAGCCCCTTCGGCTGCCACGGTTGATCCCGAAACCGCCTCCCACATTCCCGTCCGCCCGCTCTACACTCCCGCCGACCTCGAAGGCTGGGACTACAGCCGCCAAGTCGGCTTTCCCGGCGAGTTCCCTTTCACCCGCGGCGTCCAGGCTTCGATGTATCGCGGCCGCCTCTGGACCATGCGCCAGTACGCCGGCATGGGCGACGCGGAGGAATCGAACAAACGCTACAAGTACTTGCTGGCGAACGGGACGACGGGACTCTCGGTGGCGTTCGATCTGCCGACGCAGATCGGTCTGGATTCGGATAATCCGCTGGCACTGGGCGAAGTCGGCAAAGTCGGCGTCGCCATCGACTCCATCGAGGACATGCAGCGTCTGTTCGACGGCATTGAGCTGACGAAGATTTCCACCTCGATGACCATCAACGCCACGGCTGCGATCCTGCTGGCGCTGTATGTCGCGGTCGCGCGCCGCCAGGGCGGCGACACGCGCAAACTTTCCGGCACGGTGCAGAACGACGTGCTGAAGGAATACATCGCGCGCGGAACTTATATTTACCGGCCGCATGAGGCCATGCGCATCATCACTGACATGTTTGCCTGGACGCACGAAAACGTTCCCGACTGGAACACCATCTCCATCTCCGGCTACCACATGCGCGAGGCCGGCTCGACCGCAGTACAGGAAGTGGCATTCACCTTGGGCAATGGCATCGCCTATGTCCAGGCCGCGATCAACGCCGGGCTCGATGTAGATCGATTCGCGCCCCGGCTTTCTTTCTTCTTCAACGCGCACAGCAATTTTCTGGAAGAGGTGGCCAAGTTTCGCGCCGCGCGGCGCATGTGGGCTGAGATCATGCGCGATCAGTTTAAGGCCAAAAATCCCAAATCGTGGATGCTGCGCTTTCATACCCAGACCGCCGGATCCACGCTTACCGCGCAGCAGCCGGAGAACAATATCGTCCGCACGGCAATCCAGGCGATGGCCGCCGTGCTGGGCGGCACGCAATCGCTGCACACCAATTCCTATGACGAAGCTCTCGCCCTGCCCACCGAGCAGTCGGCGCGCATCGCGCTGCGCACGCAGCAGATCATTGCCTATGAATCTGGCGTACCGCAGACCATTGACCCGCTGGCCGGTTCGTATTACATCGAAGCGCTGACCAACGAGATCGAGAGGCGGGCATTGCAATACCTGGACAAAATCGATGCCCTGGGCGGGATGCTGAAAGCCATCGAGCGTGGCTTCGTGCAGCAGGAGATCCAGAACGCGGCCTACGATTATCAGAGACAAGTAGATCACGCCGAAGCGGTGGTCGTGGGCGTGAACCGCTTCACCGTCGAGGAAGAGAAGGCGATTCCGATCCAGCACATTGACGAATCGCTCGAGCGCAAGCAAGTCGAACGTGTGCGTGCCCTGCGCGCCCGCCGCGCCGCGCAGCCCTGGAAAGACTCTCTGGCCAAGATCGAAGATGCCGCCCGCTCGGGCGCGAACCTGATGCCCCACATTGTCACCGCCGTCGATGCCAATGCCACCGTTGGCGAAATCTCCGACACCCTGCGGAAAGTGTTCGGGGAGTACAAAGAAGCGGTGGTGATATGATGTAGGCGTGGGCGTCCCGCCCGTCAGCCTTGGTCGGCTGCTTCGATTGAGTCCCTTAACGATGACGCACCAGGGTGACCCAACCGGGCTAGGCTGTTGCAGATACCTAATAGGTTTTTCTTATTTGCTGGTGAGACGGTAATTTTTCTCACGACTTTTTCAATTGAGTCGAGGTCCCAGTACGAAGCTGCGTCGTTTTCGAGGAGATACGAAAGGAGCTTCACTGCAGAAACCGGATGGCAGGTGGGAAGATCCGACTCGGACAACTCGTGGTAGAGGTAATTGGAGGCGTCTCTCATCTCCGGCGTAGGGCCATCGCACACTTTGTTGACGGCTTCCGGAAATACCGTCTTGAGGTGAAGAGTCCAGTGAACCATCGCTCTCGTCTCCTTGGGATCGAGGCGTACGGGAATGCCGTCTAATCGGTCCTGCCAATACTCCCGGATCCAGGTGCTCCAGGCAGTGGGGACGGCAGATTCTTTCATCTCCTTCAGCATCACCTGAATCGACCAAGCCCACATGGCCCTCTCTTCTACCGTTACAGCGCTTAGGAACCTTTTGAGCCAGGCGTGCTCTCGCGGGTTGATCGTGCTGAAACAGGCGATGGCAGCAAGAAACCGGCAAAACTTATCCCTGTGCTCTCCAAAATTCGAGTGGAGTGCCGGGAACGCCTCCTCAAATTGGGGCAGTAGATACGGCAATAGGGCCTCCGTCCATCTACCCCACCATAAGAATCCATGCCACGCTTGTATCGCACGCAATGGATCAATTGACCAGTTGAGAAGTGGGATTACGTTCTCGACGGTCCATTTCTCTTCTAGAGAGAACAAGACGTGGATGTGGGAGGCTACCAGAACTCGTGCTAATTGCGCCGAATACGAGTCACCGTTCAAAACGGCAGTAAACACATGCTTGTACGGCTCAGAAATCTGCCTGGGGGCATCCGATTCCCCGTTCCTTTCCCCGAGCAGGGCGCGCAGCCAGAACTCCATTAAAATGCCGGCCGGGTTGTTTATCGCGCGGGTTAGCCAGTCTTCCGCCTCGCTGCGGTTTCCGAAAGGATCTTCGATCTCCTCGGGACGCGGCCGCTCAGACAGAACACAGACCTCCCACAGTTTTTCGGCGACTTCAAGTGCGCTGGAGATTGCCGATTTCGGGATCCCGTGAGGAGTTTTCTTGATCCCGCCCTCTAACAGGCGGCAGGATGCATAGACGACCGCAGGTAGCATTTTGTGACTTGCGCTCAGGAAGCCAAGCACTTGCTTCCACTGCCCGTCGTCCAGGTCTCGGCCTGCCCAGTCGCCAATCATCACGGGCCACAAATCGGAATTCCATTGCTCTGCGGAACCGAGCGCGTGGGCGAGATTTACGCCCCAGTTAAAATCCTGTCGGGCCGCGCGAGCAACACTTTCGAGTAGACCTTCTCTGGGCGGCCCGCTAAGGTTTTGTGGATTGTACGAGATCAGGCGTTGGAGCCATTCACCGGGCGGCTTCGCGAGGAGTTCGCTAACCTGTAGGGGGCTCCGCAGCTTGCCGTCTTCCCACGGGCTCGTCCCCTCGTCGCTTCGGTCTTTCTGTCGCCACTCGGGGTGTCGGCTGATCATTTCGTCCAACTTGGTCCGTGCGTGGGGACAATCCGGCGCAGCTTTTGTCAGTCGGCAGAGCAGGATGAAGATCTCGCGCTCTCTGAAGTCTTCCTCCACGTCGCCTGGCGGTCCGTCTGCGACCTTTTCGAGGATAGCGACCTTCAGAGCGTCTGATGCCGTTGTGTACGCGCTGTCCAGCAGGAGGAAAACCTCCGGCTTTACGTGGCTTGCATACAACAGGCTATTTTCTAATAGCCAGTTAGCCTTCTTGTCGGCAGTCCAGTGAGAATTCTCGGCGGCTCCGAAGATGGCAAGCCTCTTTAGTATTCGGCAGCGTGAGGGCCACCACGTGTGAATTAGTGCGTCCGCCCCGGCTGCATCATGCTCGATGTTCCAGAGCAAAGTGTCTCTGGCCACATCGATAAGGAAGTCGATGCCCTCCCTGGCCCCGCCTTGACTGAATTCAATTGATTCGCGCGAGAAGCTAACCGGATCCCAGGTCTCGTGCGTCTTACCACACGCCTCTAGCAGTGAGTGCGCCTCCTCCAAATGCGCCGTAACAATCAGTACCAGCCTGTCGGCAAAAATCTCCAAATTAGGTTGGAAAAATGTGTTCCAGGCTCCGCGTAGCCAGAAGTCTTGTCCCTCCGTCGCTAATTCAAAGTCGACCTTCTCCCCGGAGTCGCCTTTTGCGATACTCCAGAGGTCTTGCTGCAGAACGATATCGGGTTTGGTCAGATGTGCGAAAAGCAGGAGCGCGGTTGCGGCGTCCTCGGGGCACCTGGAGGCGTGCAATATGTAATGTAGGAAATCGTGGTACTGCGGCGTTCGAGACTTGATTAGAAGTGGTATCCATTTGCCCAGGTTTTCCGGGGACGGCCGACTCACGTGAAACGACTGCCCAAGGGCTAGAGAGAGTACGGGGCCCAGGACTTGGCCTCTCCTACGTACTACTGCGAGCGCCTCTGCCGGGTGCTTGCAGGCGAACTCTTGAGCAAACCACCAAGCGAGCAGCCTCTCAACCGGACCGACGTCGGGAGAGTTCTTGAACAGGTTGAGGAAACACTGCTTACTTTCGACCCACTGCAGCCAGTCGACAGTCTTGGCGTAGCGGGTGAAGAATTGAGCGGTAGCGGCGTCCCCGAGGATTCTCTCGACGTAGTCCAAGTCCTCGCCTCCGAGCGGCACTGGCCCACCAACGATAGTCTTGATCTTCTGTTCGTGCTCCAGCACTCCTCTCTGCGCTAGGTCAACCCACGCCGTCAGCGCCAATCCAAAGGCCGAGTGCTTATTGTCGCCCTCGCCTAGCTGGTACGTTAACGGTGTTATTCCGAGATACGTCCAGCGGTCATTTTCTCCCTCGGCGGTCAGCGCGAAGCGACCTAGCCCTTGTGTTCTTGAGGGGAGCCCTCTGGCCAGGTAGTTCATAACTGGGTCGCTGTGGCTATACCCAACAAAAAGGACCACGTATCGAGCGAAAAGGTCCTGAAGGAAACGCGTCGCCCAGCCCTGGGTCAAGTAGGCGCGGCCAAAGTCAGCATCTGTAAGCACCAGCCGCTCCGCTGGCTTGTCGATACTACCGTGCAGGTACACGACTCCGTGGAGAGAGTCGCCGAGGGGCAGGGCCGGGGCGGAGTAGACTTCGAACGCGTTTGATGAGAATAGAGACGTTGCCGCACTGGTAAAGTGCCTGTCGAAGTTCGTTGTCACCAGTCGAATTGTTGCTGCCGTCTCAAAAAGCCGAAGTAAGTCTGAGTGCAACGGGTTCGGGGTAGATGCGGGGTCGGACAGAATCTTGTGTACTCTCTCGTGAACCTTCACTCCCTGTTGGGCTAGGCGCCCCAAGAATAGATCTACGGGCTCATCCTTTCGCCTGGCGAGGACGCCTCTTGCAACTTCCTCCGCTAGCGTGTCGAAATTTGGGAAATTCGAGGGGGGCGGCATCGATACTCCCGCCCCGGCGAAAATCACGAGATCCCCACTCTCCTGCGCGTTGAGAAGTGGTTCGGGAAAGTCTATATCGCGTATTCGCATGCGATCTCCAAAGCAGAATCAGATCATCTTTCCAACATCCCAGCAAGCCACCGGTGGAACCGCAGCGCTGAAGCGCTGCGCCGCCCAAACGCTCGCAGTACAAGATGCGGACTGCATAGATCCTTCGACTGCACGTGCCGGTTCGCAAGCGAACCGGCATGGCTCCGCTCAGGATGACAATTTGGTTGGGGCGGAGGGTGATGTGCCAGCTGCCCCTTGGGTCAGCCTGCCTTGGCATCCCCGGCGAAAGCAGAGGTCGGCGTCATTAGCGGTCACGGAGCAGCGTTTCTCCTTCAGCAGGTGCCAAGCCTCGCGGTAGGATTGGTACTTGTTTTTGGGAGACTCGGGTGTGAGGCAAAGCTTGTCTCTGCCGCTGATGGCCGCGTCCGAGGGGATGACGTACCAGAGGTCCAGGGGAACGATATAGGCGGCAAGGAAATCGAAGTCGTCCTTGGTGTAGCGGTGGTTGGCTCCGCGGAGGTTGCAGAAGTAGCTGTTGTTTCTCCGGCAGGTGCTGGACTTGACCTGAATGCGCAGGCGGCAACCGTCCGATTCGGCGATCAGGTCGTAATGCGCGGAATCTCCCCAGGGGCGGGTCACGGTCATGCCGAGTTCAGAGGCGCGGGCCATGAAGCGCAGCTCGGCCCACTCGCCGCGCCGTTTTTGATCCTTGATGTTGAGTCCGGGATTGGTCATGAGGCGCAAATAAAAAACGCGGCCGGAAAGGCCGCGCGGTCGAGCTATTCACTCTACTTTCAGTATATCAAGCAGAGATAAGTGAGCATGCGCGCTCGGAGAGAAATATATCTGCTATGCCTGCAAGAGAATACGGGCATTCGTGTAATTTCTCGCTATTGACAACAATTCGAGCGAGCGCGACGGAAGAGCAGGTTCCTCGATTTCGCTCCGAATGTCAGGCAAGCGGCGCGGCTGAAGCCGCGTCCAGTCAAAGCCCAAGCCCCACCGGCGGATCCAGGGCCGACCTGCACGCGCGGGGCGCGCGCGCCTACCTCGGTGGGTTACGACGTGCTACCATTTACGTTCTCTGGGCGCGAAGCGGGTGAGCCGAATCCGGGCGGCACATCCCGAATCCCCAGACCATCATCCAATCCGACGCCACATGCCAACGGACGCCACATGAAAGAGATGCTCGGAGTCTTATTAGCCGGAGGCGCGGGCGAGCGGCTGTATCCCCTCACCCGCGACCGGGCCAAGCCGGCCGTCACCTTCGGCGGCATCTACCGCATCATTGACATCACGCTCTCGAACTGCGTGAACTCCGACCTGCGCCGGGTTTACATCCTCACCCAATATAAGGCGCTTTCGCTCAACCGCCATGTGCGCGAAGGCTGGGGCAACATCGTGGGCCGGGAGATGGGCGAGTTCATCGAGGTGCTGCCTCCGATGAAGCGGGTGAGCGAGGAATGGTACCAGGGAACGGCGGACGCGGTGTATCAGAACATCTATTCCATCGGGTCGGAGCAGCCGCAGCACGTGCTAATTCTCTCCGGCGACCACATCTACAAGATGAACTACGCCCTGATGCTGAAACAGCATCGCGACTCGGCGGCCGACGTGACCCTGGCGACCATCCAGGTGAATCCGGATGAGGTTTACCGCTTTGGCGTGGTGGAAGTGGACCACGACAGCCGGGTCAATGGATTTCTGGAGAAGCCGCAGCAAACCGATCTGCGCTCGCCGTACAACCCGGAAAAAGTTTCGGCCTCGATGGGCATTTACATCTTCAACACTGATGTTCTGATTCCCGTTCTGCTAAAAGACGCCGAGGATCCGGATTCGAGCCACGACTTCGGCAAAGATATTCTGCCCAAGATGGTGGATGAATACCGCGTGTATTCCTTCGATTTCGTGGATGAGAACAAAAAAGAGGCGCTCTACTGGCGCGACGTGGGCACGCTGGAAGCTTACTACGATGCCAACATGGATATTGTCTCGGTGTCGCCGGTGTTCAACCTTTACGATGCCAATTGGCCGATTCGCACTCATCAGAGGCAGTATCCGCCGGCGAAGTTCGTGTTCGCCGAGGCCGGGCGCACGGGGACGGCACTGGATTCCATCGTTTCGATGGGCTGCATCGTCTCTGGCGGCTCGGTGAAGAACAGCGTGCTCTCTCCCGATGTGCGCGTCAACTCTTACTCGGAAGTGGATCAGAGCATCCTGTTCTCCCACGTGAACGTGGGCCGGCACTGCCGGATTCGTAAAGCCATTCTTGACCGCGATGTGCATGTGCCGGAGGGCACGACAATCGGGTTCGATCCCGAAGCGGACCGCCAGCGATATTTTGTAACAGAAAGCGGAATCACCGTAGTGACGCGGGATTATTCGCTGTTCGAGAATCCGGTGACGGTGGATTACTTCACCAGCGAATAAAGCGCGGAGCGCGGACACCGGCTTGTCTCCTTCCTCTACCTCAAATGCCGTATGGACGCACCCCGTCTTACACGCGAAAATTAGAGGACGTGGTATGCTTGGCCGCTGCGCGTCACGAATTGATGTAGGGCGAATGCCGCAATACCCGGGGATTCCGATTTGCTCAAACAACTTCTCTCCCGCTGGCCACTGATCCAGCAGATCCAAACCGGCGCTGATGGAACCGGCCCGGAGGCCATGACGGAGCGCACGCGTACTCTGCGCCCGAAGACCGAAGGCGCGCAAGTGGCGCGGTCAATCTGCCCGTACTGTGGCGTGGGCTGCGGGCAGCTTGTGTATCACAAGGCGGGAAAGTTGATTTCGATCGAAGGCGATCCGCAGTCGCCGATTTCGCGAGGCCATCTCTGTCCCAAAGGCGCCGACACCTATGAATTGCACACCCATCCCGCGCGGCTGAAGAAAGTGAAATACCGCGCGGCGTTTTCCCGCAATTGGAGCGAGATAGATCAGGAGACGGCGATGGACATGGTGGCCGAACGGGTCTGGGAGACGCGGGAACGCACTTTTCAGGAGGCTCGCGATGGCGAATCTCTCATGCAGACGACCGGCATGGCGCACCTGGGCGGCGCGACGCTCGACATCGAAGAGAATTATCTGATCAAAAAGCTTTTCACCGCGGGATTGGGAATGGTGTGCCTGAGCAATCAGGCGCGGATATGACATAGCTCTACGGTGCCCGGTCTGGGCACATCGTTCGGGCGCGGCGGCGCGACCACGGCGCAACAGGATCTGAGCAACGCTGACGCGATTCTGATCATGGGCTCTTCCATGGCCGAGAACCACCCGGTCGGCTTCCAGTGGGTGATGGCGGCGCGCGAGAAGGGCGCAAAAATCATTCATGTGGATCCGCGCTACACGCGGACTTCCGCCATGGCGGATATTTGGATTCCCTTGCGTGCCGGCAGCGACATCATTTTCCTGGGTGCGCTGGTGAATTACGTTCTCGAAAACAATAGGGACTTTCGCGAGTACGTGGTTGCGTACACGAACGCCTCGACCATTCTGCGCGAGGATTTTCGCGACACGGAGGATCTGGACGGATTCTTTTCCGGCTGGGATGCGAAGAAGAAGGAATATGATCCGGAGAGTTGGCTGTATCAGGGCGCACCGAGCAAGGAAAACAAATCTGGCCATCCCGAACCGGGCGGCGGACACGCCAAGGATCGGGGAGGCGAGGCGGAAGATTCTGCCAGGTTCGAGTTCGATCCAACCCTGCAGCATCCGCGCTGCGTGCTTCAGGTTTTGAAGCGGCATTTCTCGCGCTACACGCCGGAGATGGTGGAACGTTATTGTGGCGTTCCGAAAAATATCTTTCTCAAAGCAGCTGACGTGTTTAGTTCGGCCTCCGGGCCCGACAAGACTGCTGCGATTTGCTATGCCGTGGGATGGACGCAGCATTCCAAAGGCGTGCAAATCATCCGCACCGCGGCGATTCTGCAGTTGCTGCTCGGCAACATCGGGCGCCCCGGGGGCGGCATTCTGGCCCTGCGCGGACACGCTTCGATCCAGGGCTCGACCGACATTCCGACGTTGTTCGACATTCTTCCCGGTTACCTGCCGATGCCGGTCTTTCAATCCGATTCGCACAAACTGAAAGACTATCTCGCCAAACACAGCGCGCGCACCGGGTTATGGGCGAACTTCGACAAGTATTTCATCAGCCTGATGCGTGGGTATTATGGCGAGCGGGCTGCGCGCGAGAACGATTGGGGATTTGACTGGCTGCCGCGGGTGAGCGGAGATCACTCGCACTTCGGCTATTGGCTGGACATGGCGGACGGCAAGCTCGAAGGGCTGTTCGTCATGGGTCAGAATCCTGCCGTAGGGGCTGCCAACGGCCGGCTGGAGCGCAAGGCTTTGGCGAAGCTGAAATGGCTGGTGGTCCGCGAGATGGTGGAGACCGAAACTGCGTCATTCTGGTACGCGTCGCCCGAGGTCGAGCGTGGCGAACTTTCGGCGGACACCATCGGCACCGAGGTCTTCCTGTTCCCGGCGGCGGGCACGGCGGAAAAAGAGGGCACATTCACCAACACGCAGCGGCTCCTGCAATTTCGCGAGAAGGCTGTGGACCCTCCGGGCGATGCGCGTAGCGACCTTTGGTTTGTGTATCACCTGGGCCGCCGATTGCAGGCCAAGGCTACGGCCGATTCCCGCCCGCGAAATGATGGCCTGAGAGCTCTCACTTGGAATTATTCCACCGAAGGCGAGCATGAAGAGCCGAATGTCGAGGACGTTCTGCGCGAAATCAACGGCTACTCGCTCCCTGAACGGAAGCAACTCAGTCACATGAAGGATCTGAAGAACGACGGCTCAACTGCGTGTGGCGCTTGGATCTATTGCGGCGTTTTTCCCGAGGAAAATCGTAATCGCGCCAACGAACGCAATCCCCAGGATTTGCTCGGCCACGGCTGGGGATTTTCCTGGCCGAATGATTGCCGCATCATTTACAACCGGGCGTCCGCGCGTCCCGATGGGAAGCCGTGGAGCGAGCGCAAGAAGCTGGTTTGGTGGGATGATGCAACGAAGCAATGGACGGGCCTCGACAATGCCGATTACGAGAAACAGATGCCGCCAGACGCGCCCGCCAATTTACACGAAGGCAAGGGCACAAGCGCTCTGGGCGGAGCGAAGCCGTTCACGCTGCATTCCGATGGCGTCGGATGGCTCTATGTGCCGAGCGGATTGAAAGACGGTCCGCTGCCCACGCATTACGAAGCGCTCGAGTCGCTGGTGGAGAATCCCCTCTATAGGGTGCAGACGAGTCCGGCGGCGCAAAAGAAGCAGCGTGCCGACAATCCCTACGCGAATTCACCGCACGATGCGCGCTTTCCCTATGTGCTGACGACTTACCGCCTGACGGAGCATCACACCGCCGGCGGCATGACGCGCTATCTTTCTCATCTCAGCGAACTGCAGCCGGAATTGTTCACCGAAGTGTCGCCGGAACTGGCGGCGGAGGCAGAGTTGGATCACGGCGACTGGGCAACCATCGTCACGCCCCGGGCGAGGGTCGAAGCTCGGGTGCTGGTGACCGCGCGCATGCGACCGCTGCAGATTGATGGACGAATCGTGCATCAGGTCGGGCTGCCGTATCATTGGGGCTACAGCGGCAAGGTTACCGGCGACGTGGTAAACGACCTGCTCGCCATCAGCGAAGAACCGAATGTCCGAATCATGGAGACCAAGGCTCTGATTTGCAATATTGTTCGCGGACGGCGCGAACGCGAAGGGGTGCTCGTCGAATCGCAGAGGAAAGAAGCATGAGCGTCACTGCGTTTCTCACGGACTCCACGTTATGCATTGGTTGCAAGGCGTGCGAAGTGGCGTGCAAAGAATGGAACGACGTGGAGGAGGACGGCCTCGCATGGAGCGGATTTTCCTACGACAACACCGGATCGGTCGGAGCTTCGACCTGGCGTCACGTGAAGTTCGTGGAACAGGCGCCGGAACCGGGCTTGGGCGGCAACGCGGGCGAGCAAGCCTCGTGGACGTTTTCTTCCGACGTTTGCAAGCACTGCGAAGAGGCTGGTTGCCTGGAAGCGTGCCCGACGGGATCGATCGTGCGCACGGAATTCGGCGGAGTTTTCATTCAGCCCGACGTCTGCAACGGCTGCGGATACTGCGTGCTCGCTTGTCCCTTCGGGGTTGTTGACCGTAATAAGAAAGACGGCCGCGCCTTCAAATGCACATTCTGTTATGACCGGCAGAAAGTTGGGCTGGTTCCCGCCTGCGCCAAGGCTTGCCCCACGGAATCCATTAAGTTCGGCGAGATCGAGGATCTTCGACAGAAAGCAAATGAGCGGTTGGACGAATTGCGCCGCCGGGGAATGGACGACGCCACGCTTTACAACCCGGAGGAAACGAGCGTCCGCGGCACGCACGCCATGTTCATTGTTCGCGGCGATCCGCGAGCCTACAATCTGCCGCCCGCGCCGCAAGTGCCCACAGTTTATTTGAAGAAGGCCTGGAGATCGTCGGCCTTGGCCGCAGGTCTACTTTTCGGCGGCACTCTGTTGGCTTTCCTGATGGGCGGAAGGGACGGAGACGGAAGGGATGGAGGATGAGCGACCCGGTGGCATTCGGCGACGAGGCGGCTACCTTTCAGCGCGAACGCCGCCTCGATGAGATCCGCCGTGAAGCGGAACAGCGTGGCCAGTTGCAGGTCGTCGGCGTTCGCCCTCCCGGCGCTCCGTTTCCGCAAGCCACACCCGAAAACGGCTACTACGGCATTCCCCTACTGAAGCAACCACCCTGGACGTGGGAAATTCCGCTTTATTTCTTTGTCGGCGGCGCAAGCGGAGCCGCCGCGGTGATCGGAGCTATCGCCGACTACACCGGCGCCGACCGCGAACTGGTCCGACATGCGCGCTGGATTGCGGCCGCCGGGTCAGTGATTTCGCCGGCGCTGCTCATCTCAGACCTGGGGCGGCCCGAGCGTTTCCTGGCGATGCTGCGAGTGTTCAAGCCACGCAGTCCGATGTCCGTGGGAGTGTGGACATTGCTGGCATTCTCCAGCGGCGCCGCGGCGGCCGCTTTCGCGGGATTCTTGCGCGACCGCTATGGTGCATCGTTGCCTCTGCGGGTCATTGAGAACGCCGGTCAAGCGGCGTCGCTCGCGTTTGGGCTTCCGTTTGCCAACTACACCGGCGTGCTCATCGGCGCGACGGCGATCCCGGTATGGAATCGCAACGCGGGCGATCTTCCGCTGCACTTTGCGGCCTCCGGATTGGGAGCGGCGGTGGGCATTCTCGAATTGGCCGGGCATCGAAAGAACCGGGCGCTGCAGGCGCTCGGTCTTGGCGCCGCGCTGTTTGAGGTTTGGGAGGGATTGCGGATAGAGAGCCGCTCGCATCACTCGCTTGCGCCGCTGAAACAGGGTTCCAGCGGTTGGCTGACGCGCACGGGTGGAATGCTATCGGGACCGGTGCCGGCGGTTCTAAGAGCGGCGAGTCTCGTCCGATCCGACAATCGCCGGCTGCGGCGCTGGGCGGCATGGTCGGCGATTGCCGGATCGCTGATCACGCGCTTCGCATGGGTGCGCGCCGGACATGTTTCGGCGCAGGACTGGAGACAGCCGCTGGAGATCGAGGAGCCTTAGCGAGAGCAGCAGATTCCTCGCCGCTTTGCTCCTCGGAATTACAACGGTCAGTTTTGTCATTCCGAGCGCAGCGAGGGATCTGCTTTTTTCGCGTCCACAAGCGCGAGGGGGCGCGTGCCTACATCGAGCGAAGCCGCTTACGCGCCGACCGGCGCCTCAACCAGAATCCTGGGCTCGAACTCAACCGCGCAGGAAAGTGACCGTGTCACCAGGCAGCGCTGCTCGGATTTCTCCAGCAGACGCTGGGTGCGTTCCCGCTCCCGCTCATCGAAAATGATGGTGGCCGGCCGGAGAATCACTTTGGTGAAGCGGAAACCGCCGGCGTCTTTTTCGAGCTGGCCCTCAACCGCGACCTCAATTCCGTGGAACTCCAACTTTGAAGCCGCCGCGATGGCGCGAAACGTCGCAATGTAGCAACTGCTCACCGCCGCCAGCAGAAAGTGTTCGGGTGTCCAAAACCCCTCCTGGCCGCCAAATTCCGGAGGCGCGGAAAAATTCACGATGCGGGGAGCGCCGTGCTCCAACTCCACAAAGCTGCGACCGTTCTCGTGAAATTGCGCGTTCATGTGGTAGGTAAATTTCGTCTCCATGGATTCATCTCCTGTTGAAAAGACTAGCGACCGACGACGGGGAAGAATGTGAAGGCCGTCACACCGACGGGTGATGTTAGCCTTCGGCGCTGGTGGGAAGGCTTGTAGAAAATCGCCCCCGGCAGCGCCGGGCTTAAGGCTTTTCCTCCCGTTATGTGACTAAAGTCACGAGATTTAGAGGCCCGATTGTGATGGATATCACGTGCGACCGTGAGAACAGTCACGGCGCGAAGGCTGCGGGGAAACCGACAATAGTTGCCAACGCCGGATGGGCATCCGTAAACGCTAAGGCTCTGCCGGGGGAGGCAATCATGTCCGATGACAAGCGCGATATTCTGGAAGTGCTGAAGATGGAGTTGAGTTTTCTTGAACAGGGTGGCTACGGCCGCTCGGTGCGCACTCCCTGGAAGCCGACTTCTATTTTTCAGGACTCGGTCTCTTGCATCAACTTCAATGATTCTGGCGAACCTCATCCTTGCAACGAATGCCTGTTGTCGGACTTCGTCCCGACCGATGCGCAGAGCGAAGAAGTGCCCTGCCATCACATTCCGCTGAACCGGGAGGGCGAAACCGTTTACACCATGGAGCGGCAGCGGGTGCAAACCGAGATGGAAGAGGCGGTGAAGGCCTGGTTGCGCGATACCATTCAGCGCATCGAACAGGAGCGGGCCACCCCAGCTTAGTGCCGTTTTCCTCGACACCTCCCCCTCTCCATTAATCCAGTTTCCCTTCGTCCGGATCAGTCCTATAATTGTCCCTACCCGCAGCCTTTAGGAAAATTTTCCCATGTTGTCCAAATGCGCGAACCCAACGTGCTCGGCACGCTTTCGTTACCTGCATCTGGGGAGAATTTTCAAAATTGACGTGAGTGGTGGTTCCTTCGCCGCGCACCAGCGGCACGTTGCCAAGATCGAATACTTCTGGCTCTGCGAGAAATGCGTCGAAACCCACAAACTGGTACTCGAGTTTGGAATTGTGACCGCGCAATTGCGGCGCGCGGAGCTACCCGCGGCCTCGGATACCGTGGAAGAAAAAAAACGCGAAGTGGCATAGCCGGTGGGCCGGGCCTCGCCTTTTTTTTTGAGACATGGGAACAACGAGATCTGCCCGGCGGCCGAGGTTCCGCGAGCGTACTTTGCGAGCTAACCTGGGAGGTGAGCCGAGCCCTTCTCGATTGCTTTCCGTCGGTTGTGTGATACTGGCGGCGTGAGCGTCATCTTCCTATCGGGTCCAATTGGAGCGGGCAAGACGGCGGTGGCGAAAGCGTTATTAGCGCTGCTTCCCGCACCGCTTTCCTACATCGAGGGCGACACGTTCTGGTCTTTCATAAGCAAAGAGGGAGAACGCGGATTGCAGGACAATTTTCCCGTGCTGATACGCTCGATGACAGCGGCCGCGGTTCCGTTCGCGCGTTCTGGCTTCCGAGTCTTGATCGACTTCTCAATACCACCCACTTACGTCGCCACGGCTCGCAAGATCCTGAAGGAAGTGCCCTTTGATTTTGTCCTCTTGCGGCCTAGCTTACAAGTGTGCATCGAGCGAGCGGCCTCGCGACAAGAGGGCGCGATTAGCGATTCCGTGATGTTAAAGAACTTTTACGCCCGCTTTGAAGGTGGAGCTATCGAACCGATTTGCGACGACAATGCCGACCCGGAATCTCTGGCGCGCCGAATCGCCGACGGGCTGAATCAAGGGCGCTTTCGGGTCGACCTCACAGGTTAGCGCCGCGTTGCGGAGCGGAACCTGGCCACCACGCCATCAGTGTCCCGCGCCGATGCCACCGCGTCCGACAGTTTTCTTCAGGATAAATACGATCGGAATGCAGGCGAAGCACAGCAACGCCAGATATCGGAAGTCGTCCACATAGGACCAGAGCAGAGCCTGGCGGTTGAGCGTGCCGTTGATCAGGGCGTAGGCGCGGCTAAGTGCTGTAGTTGGCGAGGCTCCTTGCGACACCAGATAAAGCTGCAACCCGTGGAGGCGATTGACCAGGTTCACATTGCCCGCGTTAATGGAGTGCGCCAACTCCGTGCGATGCAGCTGCGAATGCCGAACCACCAGCGTGTTCACTACCGCAATGCCGATGCTACCCCCGATATTGCGCAGCAGGTTGTAAAGCCCGCTGGCATTGCCGATCTCTTCGTTGGGCAAACCTGCGACCGACGCCGCCGAAAGCGGAACGAAGACGAAACCGGAGCCGAAGCCGCTGATGATAATGGCCCAGAGAAACGTCCACTGCGAGATGGCCAGGTTGACCTCGCCAAACCACAAGCTGCTAATGGCAAACAGCAGGAAGCCGGCGGCGATCAGCCATCGGTTGTCGAGCTTCGCCGTCAGGATACCGATGATCGGCATCGCCACAATCGCACCCACTCCACGGGGGCTTACAGCCCAACCCGCCGCCAGAGCCGTGTATCCCATCACTTCCTGGTAGAAAAGCGGTAATAGCGTGATCAAACCGTAGATGGCCGCCCCGAACAGCCCAATTAACAGACTCCCGAACGCGAAATTGCGATGGCGGAACACGCGCAGGTTCACCAAGGGATTCTTATGGCGGAATTGGCGGATCAGGAACGCAATGAACGAAGTCAAAAGAATGGCAAATGCCCAGCGGATCCAGCTCGCTCCGAACCAGTCATCTTCCTGACCTTTATCGAGGATGATCTGCAGGCATCCGAGCCAGATGGCCAGCAGTCCAAGCCCGATGCCATCAATCTTGCCCGCCTTGGCATTCTTGATATAGGGCGGATCTTCGACGTAGCGCGTGATCATGAAGATGGCAAAAATCCCGATCGGAATGTTGATGTAAAACGCCCAGCGCCAGGAATAAGTGTCGGTAAGCCACCCGCCGAGAGTGGGGCCGAGCACCGGCGCCACCACCACGCCTAATGCGAACACCGCCAGGGCCACACCCCGCTTATCCGGCGGGAAGGTCTCTAATAGGATGGCCTGCGACAGGGGTTGCAACGCCCCACCGCCAGCGCCTTGCACTGCGCGGGCGATCAGAATGAGAGCCAGGCTGGTGGCTGCTCCGCACATGAAGGAAGAAATCGTGAAGATGGCAATGCAGGCAACCAGGAAACGCTTGCGGCCGAACTTAAGGGAGAACCAATTGCTCGCGGGCAGAACAATCGCGTTGGCCACCAGATAGCTGGTGAGCACCCAGGTCGCTTCGTCGTTCGATGCGGAAAGGCTGCCGGCAATGTAGGGCAGCGCGACGGCGGCAATGGAGGTGTCGAGCACCTCCATGAACGTCGCCAGCATGACCGATATGGCAATCAGCCACTGGTTCGGGGTCGGACGTTGCGCTTCGCCTGCCAATTAAGTGTCCGTCAAACAGAAGATACAGCAAACTCCCACGAAAGATGCACCCGGAGAGCCAGAAGTTTCACCGAGGCACTCTTTTCGCCCAGAGTCTTCGTCCCCCTGAGAACAACGCGGGATCGGATGACGCTCTCCCCGCGCAAGTTTTGCTATGCTTGCCAGAGACTGAATAACGCGCTGGTGAATGAGCACTCACTGGAGAATTTTCTGATTCCCGCACCCCGAGAGGCACGATGACCTCGCAATTCGCCCAGGAGGTCCTGCTGGCGATCGCGGCCATTCCTTTTATTTATTACCTGATCGCCATCTACAGTTCGTGGCGATTTTTCCACCGCGCTCCAGGCCCGGTGAATTCCGACTTCACGCCGCCAGTCAGCAATCTGAAGCCGATCCGCGGGCTTGATCCTGACGCGTACGAGAATTTCGCCAGCTTTTGCCGCCAGGACTATCCGGACTACGAACTTCTGTTTTGCGTGGGCGAGAAAGACGATCCCGCCGTGCCGATCCTCGAAAAGCTGATTCGCGATTTTCCCGAGCGCCGCATTCGCGTGCTGTGCGGCTCCGGCCGCAATGCCACCAACGATAAAGTCGCCAAGCTTTCCCGGCTGGTGAGCGAGGCGCAGCATGAAGTCGTCGTGATCAGCGACAGCGACGTGCGCGCCCGGCCGGACTACTTGCGCACGGTCGTCGCGCCGCTCGCCAACCCGAGGGTCGGAGCGGTCACCTGCTTCTATGTGCCGATCGAAGATAAGACTTTCGTCGAAAGCCTGCAGACTATCGGCATGGTCTCCGACTTCTACGTTGGCATTCTCGTCGCGCGGCAACTCGACGGCGTGAAGTTCGCGCTCGGACCGACGATTGCGACCACGCGCACGCGGCTGGCGGGTTTCGGCGGCTATCCGGCCATCGAGAACAGCCCCGGAGATGATCTTCTCGTCGGACGCCTGATCGCCGAGCAGGGTTACAGGGTTGAGCTTCTGCCGTACACGATTCAAACGGTCGCCGACTACCAATCCATGCGAGGCCTGATTCATAAGCGCATGCGCTGGTTTGTGGTGATGCGGCACATGCGCCCGTGGGGGCATTTGGGCCTGTTCCTGACCCAGGGGCTACCGTGGTCGCTGGGGGCGATTGTGATTCATCCCTCGGCGGGCGTAGCGCTCGGCTACCTCGGCGTCTACGCGGCGCTGCGAGTCGCTATGACTTGCATTGTGGGCGTAAAGGGTCTGCGTGATCGCGCGCTCTGGAAAAAGCTAACGCTGATCCCGGTGTGGGACGCGCTGGCGTTCTGCATCTGGCTGGTCAGTTTCGGACGCAAGAGCGTGCGCTGGCGCGATGGGCAATATTACATCCGCGACGGGCGGCTGGTGCCGGTGGCGACGAGCACAGCGAATTGAAGAAAGAATGTAAACGGGCAGCGCCACACGTTGCGCGCGGCGCTGCAACATTGCGGTTCAAAGTTACTGTTTACCGAAGGCGAGACTTTGGACTGAGTTTGAATACGACGCCACTGTAGTAAGCTCCGCCCATTTCAGTCGTGCCATAGAGGTTTCCCTCTTGATCAAAGATGAGCCCGGCTACAGGAGCGTACCCATCCGCACAGTTCGTCTGCTCACAGAAGTTGTAAAGGACGGTCTCCTTGCCCTTGGGAGTAACTTTGAATACGACACCATTACTGAACTGAGATGTTCCCCCGAATTCGTCGTTCCATACAGGTTCCCTTTCCGGTCGAGTACCAACGCTCCTTCGGGCAGATCTCCGTCGGCACACTTGGTTTGCGCACAGAAGCTATAGAGCACAGTCTCGGTTCCGTCTGGGGTTAGTTTGAAGACGACGCCTCCGGCATAGGCCCCACCCTCTCCAGTGGTACCGTACAGATTTCCGTTGCGGTCGACCACCAACCCTGCCTCGGGGCCACTCCCATCTGCGCAGTTGGTTTGCGCGCAGAAGTTGTAGAGAGTCGTCTCGGCTCCTTCCGGCGTAAGCTTGAATACCACGCCCGCTCCATAGACGCCGCCTAATCCGGTAGTTCCGTAAAGGTTTCCCTGCCTGTCGAAGGTCGGCGCTGCCACTGGGTACTCGCCATCCGCGCAGTTGGTCTGCGCACAAAAGCTGTAGAGGACCGTCTGCTTGCCCTTGGGAGTGAGCTTGAAAATAACCCCTCCGCTGTCCGTGCCTCCGTAGGCTCCTCCGTATACGGTGGTGCCGTACAGGTTTTTGTTTTGGTCGAATACGACCCCAGTAGGCGTGCTCCCGTCGGCACAATTTGTCTCCGCACAGAAGCTATATAGAACCGTCTCCTTGCGCTTGGGAGTAAGCTTAAATACCACGCCCCCGCTGTAGAGGCTTCCGTAGGCCCCGCCACCTACGGTGGTTCCATAAAGGTTCCCCTGCTTGTCGAACACGAGCCCGGAAGTCGCCTCTTCCCCATCTGCGCAGTTGTCCTTCGTGCAAAAACTGTAAAGGACTTTCTCCTTGCTTTCGGGGGTGAGCTTAAATACGACGCCTGCGCCATAGGGGGCCCCGTTCGCGCCACCTTCCCAAGTCGTGCCATACAAGTTTCCCTTCTTGTCGAATACCAGCCCGGCAACAGGCAGAGCCCCATCGAGACACTGGGTCTTGGCACAGAAGCTATGCAGCACGGTTTCGGTCTGGGCTGACGCGGGAGCCAGCAGTACGCCAACCACAAAAAGCACAATCGTGGCGATTGCGTTGGCATGAGAGCCTTTGCATAACATGATTTTTCCTCCGGTTGCGATTCTGAGGACGGATTCTTACTTAGGTGCCACGAGGACCAGGCACCTTTTGTCCGTCAGTTTCGAGGCGGGACAATTTTACACCTACCGTCAATGCCAGAGGAGAACTCTTCGTGAGGTGGGGGAATTTGCGTATGCGAAGCCAATCGTGGGGCTGTACATGACGCGCGCGTTTGCGATGCTTAACTCAGTGCGAGGCCGCCTGCCGCACTTTCCCGGTTACCTTGCGCGCCACACTCCTGCCGCCGTTGTTCTTGCCGGCCGCCACAACCTCCAGCGCAGGAGCCGTCGGTTCGGCGGTACGCGAGCGGCGTTCGTTGCGCGGTTGCCGCCAGTTCACCTGCGGCAGCATCATCGAGGCGTCAATGCGGTCGCGATATTTCAGTGCGATGTTCATCAGCGAATCGAGCAGTGAATCCGAGAGCAGATGCGGCTTCAATCCCAGCTCGATTAGCTTGGAATGTTTGGCATTATAATAATGCTGTTCGGCTTCGACCCGCGGATCGGGCAAATGTTCGACCTGTACTGACAAGCCCAGCTTGTCACCGGCTGTTTCGACCATGCGCGCCAAATCCAGCACCGAGAACTGCTCCGTGAACTGATTGAAGACGCGGAACTCGCCGCGCGCCGCCGGGTTCTGGCACGCGATCTCGACACAGCGCACGGTGTCGCGGATATCGAGAAACCCGCGCGTCTGGCCGCCTTTGCCATACACGGTCAGCGGAGTTCCAATCGCCGCCTGCACGCAAAAACGATTCAGCACCGTGCCGAAAACGTCGTCGTAGTCGAAGCGATTGATGAGCGCCTCGTCGAGCGCCACTTCGTCGGTCATAGTGCCGTACACGACGCCCTGGTTCAGGTCGGTCGCGCGCAACCCCCAGATTTTGCAGGTGAACATGATGTTGTGGCTGTCGTGCACCTTGGACAGGTGATAGAACGAGCCCGGCTGCTTGGGAAAGGGCAGCACATCCTTGCGCCCATTGTGCTCGATCGTGATGTAGCCTTCTTCGATATCAATGTTGGGCGTGCCGTATTCGCCCATAGTTCCCAGTTTGATGAGGTGGCAATCGGGCTGAAATTCGCGCATCGCGAACAGCAGATTCAAAGTCCCCACGACATTGTTGACCTGCGTGAAGACCGCGTGTTTGCGGTCAATCATGGAGTAGGGCGCGGAGCGCTGCTCGGCGAAGTGGACGATGGCTTCCGGTTCAAACGACTGGATTGTCGAGGACAGAAAATCGTACTCGGTGACGTCGCCGACGAACAGTTCGATCGCATTGCCGCTGACTTTGCGCCAAACCTTCAACCGTTGGGCAAGCGGCCGGATGGGGGTCAGGGTTTGCGCGCCGAGTTCGTAATCCCACTGCCGACGGACGAAGTTGTCTACGATGGCGACGGAATGGCCCTTCGCCGAAAGATACAACGCAGTTGCCCATCCACAATAGCCGTCGCCGCCAAGTACTGCGATCCTCATTAAGCCCCCTCGTAAAAATTGCGCGAATCACCCGCCGTGCCGGCGATTCGCTGCTAATACATGGTCGCAAAGTAAACAGACATTATAGATGCTGGCCAGCGGCTTTAACATATGCCAACGGTGGCGATAGTGCTTTATCGGCGTCATCCGAACAGCGGCGGAGTTCAGCCGCGGGAGGGATCGCACGGGCACGGTTGGCAGTGAGATCCCTCGCTCGGCCTGAAAAGCGGCCTCACTCGGGATGATGCCGCATCCCTAAGGTGACCGGAAGCCCGCAATTGCATGATTCGTGTAAACGGCTTTTCCGCCGCTGGCTGTGATCAAGATCAGATTCGCGGCGCTCACCAGGCCCTCCAGCCGAGGCTTCGCCGAATCTTTGGCGACGATGTAATACCGATCTGGCCGGAGCCAGAGATCCCTGAATTGCTGATCGTCAATGAATACATCCGGCGCTCCGGGCGCATAGGCGCCATATTCCAGATTGAAGAAGCGCCCGTTCAAAAGCAGCGCGGTACGGTTGGTATAGAAAAAAACCGAAGAAAAATAATAGTAATGCCGGTCCACGATGAGTGTTCCCTCGGGCGATTTCAGGATCGCCTCCGCCAGCGACCGCGAAGACAGAAACGGATCAAACACAGTCATCGCCATGCGCGCGGAGTGGAAGAACAGGACCATCATCAACGCCGCGCCGAGAAAAGCACGCTGGCCCGTCGCTTTGAACGTCGCGATCGCGCCGATGGCGAAGGCAATAGCCGCGCCGAGCAGGGGAATACGCAGATACGCCAGCGACGACAGCGTCAGATCTTCCATGTGTCCCAGCGATAACGTGTAAGCTCCGGGATGCTTGCTCAGCGCGACCGAGATATCGCCAGGCGCGGGCATATGGCGAGTCAGAAAGAAGAACACAAAACACGCGGCAGCCGCGACCGCCGCGATCACCGAGAGCACCCGTGTTCCGCGCCGAATCCATTGGTCATCGGTCGCCATCGCCGCGCCGAGCAGCAGCGCCAGGGCGGGATAACATGGCATTGAGTAATATTCCTGCGTCGTGGAAAAAGTGAAAAAGATCAGAACGAATCCGGTCCAGATCAGCGCCAGCAGGCGAGTTTGCCCCGCGCGATCCACAGGCTTGAAGGATAACTTCGTCACTGCCGGTAAGTACACGCTCCACGGAAACAGCCACAGCAGGTGAAACAGCCAGAAATAGAGACGTGGCACGGTGTTGTAGTCGCGCGGATAGCGCAAGTTCAGAAAACGCAGAAGCTGCTCATTGATAAAAAAGAACCACAAGAACCCGTGATACTGGCCGGGGCCGGAGTGGAGGGTGAAAACAAAGTAAGGCGGATTGCGGATCGTCGCCAGCACGTGCCAGGGCACAGCGACCACAAGCACAACCAGCAATCCGCTGAACGGATGCAGCCGCTTCCAGGCTTTCGCGGAAAAAAGCTGATGCGTGAAACATAGATAAATCACGCCCGCGGCCAGCGGAAACAGAACGCCGATCAGGCTTTTCAGCAGAAGTCCGAGGCCGAGGCTCAAAGCCAGCACAAACGCCCAGAACCGCGGATGAGGTTCTTCTCCGTCCAGCGCGCGCAGAAATCCCCACATGGCGAGGGCCACGGTCAGGGTAAGCGTCACGTCGGGGATCAGAATGCGAGTGAACAGAAACAGGCCGACGCACGTCGCCATGCACAGGCCGGCATAGAATCCGGCGCGCCGGCCGAGAGCCCACGCGCCAAATCCCGCCGTCAAGCCGCAAAGCGCCATCGCCGATAACGCGATCGGAATGCGCGCCGCCCAATCGTGCGCGCCAAAGATCACATAGGAAATCGCGATCAGCCAATAAATCAGCGGAGCCTTTTCCAGATAGACGACGCCGTCCAGCCTGGCGGTAACCCAGTCACCGGAGCTGAGCATGTTGCGGGAAATCTGCGCCTGAACGGCATCCACGTCGTCCATGAGCGAGGGTGGAGAAACGATGCAGCCCAGGTAAACCGCGGCCGCGCACAGCAGAACGCCTAGATAAATGTACCGGCTTGTTCCGGTACCAATTCTCGGACCGCGGGCGGAGCCGCTGTCTGAATCCCCCATTTTTTCATCCAAAGAAACAGAATCATCAATCCCCAAAGGTGGTAGCCGAGATTGGCGCGCCGCTCCAGATGCGCCTGCACGTGCGCATCAATCGCACTGCGCTTGAACAGATCGGCATGCTCGGCCGCGCCGGAGTACAGGCTTTCCTGGAGGAGCGAACGCAGCGGACCACGCAGCCACTGATGCGCCGGAATGTCGAACCCGATTTTCTTTCTTCCCAACACCGCCGGTGGCAGCTTGCCCTTCATCAACCCCTTCAGCACAACCTTCTGCCGCGAGCCATTGATCTTCAACTTGGGCGGCAACGACGCGGCGAACTCTACGATGCGATGATCGAGAAACGGCGGCCGGACTTCGAGCGAATGGGCCATGCTCATGCGGTCGGCCTTGTTCAAAATGTCGTCGGGAAGGAAATATTTCTGATCAATCCACAAGTAGGGCGCGAGGTTGTCGTTCCCAGGAAGCCGATGATGAAGTTCGTCCAGAATGCCATCCAGCGTGCGCGGCAGGTGAGACTGTACAAGGCCGCGCTTCTGCGCCACAGAGAACGTTCCGTTCCAATAGAGGTGCGCGCGCTCGGGCGCGAGCAGGCAGCCTTCCAGAAATCGCTTCAGCTTGTATTCAAAGCTGATCTTCTCGTCGGAAACCGGCCATCGCCGCAGCGTATGCAGCGCAAGGTGCAGGAATTTTCTGGGCAGCCGCCGCGCCGGATGGGCGAGCCGGTTCGCCGAATAAGTGAGATAACCGCCAAAAAGTTCGTCGGCGCCTTCGCCGCTCAGGCTGACGGTGGTTTTTGTCCTGCTGAGTTTAGAAAGAAACCAGACCGGCAGCGCGCCCGCGTCGGCGCTGGGCTCATCGGAGTAATAAGCGAATTCCTCGATCGCACCCGCCAGGTTTTCTTCCGGATTCAGATCCAGCTCTGCATGGTCGGTTCCGTAGTGCCTCGCAACCTGGTGAATGTAGCTGGATTCGTCGAAGCTGCGCCCGTGGAAAGAAATGGAGAAGGTCTTCAGCGGCGCGCGCGATTCCGTCGCGGCATAGTGCAAGATGGTCGAGGAATCAATGCCTCCGCTCAGCCACATGCCGAGCGGCACATCGGACAGCAAATGCTCGCGAATGGATTGCCGCAGAAGAAAGTCGAGCCGCTCTTTGGCGGCCTCGAGCGTGCAATTCTCGCTCGCGCCAATCGGCAAGCGCCAGTAAGCCCGCGACGTAACCTCGCCGTCGTGCCACTCCAGCCAATGCGCGGGCGCAAGTTTTTCAACCCCTTCCACCAGCGTCCACGGGCAGGGAACGTAGTTCAAAGACAAATAACAATCCAGGCCTTCAAGACTCAACCGGCGGTCAATCTCAGGATGGGTAAAAATCCCCTTGAGCTCGGAGGCGAAAAACAGATCTTCCCCGCGCCGAGCGAGATAGAGCGGCTTGATCCCCATGCGATCGCGCGCCAGAACCAGCCGGCGCTCGGACTTGGTCCATAGGGCAATGGCGAACATGCCCCGCAGGCGGGAAAAGCACTCCCTGTCCCACTCGATAAACGCGTGCAGTACGGTCTCAGTGTCGCAATGGGTGCGAAAACGATGGCCGAGCTTTTCCAGTTCGGCCCGCAACTCAAGATGGTTGTAAATCTCGCCGTTGAAAACGATGGCGGTATCGCCGTCTTCGCTCAGAATGGGCTGATCGCCGCCGCCGAGATCGATAATCTTCAAGCGCGTCGCGCCCAGGGAACACACACTCGACGTGAACACGCCCTGCTGATCTGGCCCGCGGTGAGTGAGCGTGGCGGTCGCGCGGCGAATACGGTCGGGATCGGGGGCCCAGTTCTTATGAGTGAATCCGACAATTCCGCACAAGATCGTTTATCCTCATTCGGCCCGCCGGGGACCGGTCGCTGTCTTGTAAGCTGTCTTTTTAGTTTATCGAATATCGGCGATTCACGCGACCAAATCGCGGGTTGCGTCATCTGTATCGGCAACGGCGCCTCTTCGTTGTCCTTTATTCGCCATTGTTGTCATCCCGAGCGTAGCGAGGGATCTGTAGCTGCACGTGACCCGGACTTCATATGCCCAAGCCGATTTTACTCAGCGTAGACGACGACTCCGATGTGCTTCGCGCCATCGAGCGTGATCTGCGCAAGCAGTATGGCGACCGCTATCGCGTGCTCGGCGCCGACTCTCCCGAGTCCGGCCTGAGCATTTTGCGCCAACTGAAGACGCGCAACGATAGCGTGGCCCTCTTGCTTGCCGACCAGCGTATGCCGCACCTTGACGGGGTCGGCTTCCTCAGCCAGGCCATGGAAATTTATCCCGACGCCAAGCGCGCTCTGCTCACCGCCTACGCCGACACCGACGCTGCCATCGGCGCCATCAACCAGGCAAATGTTGATTACTTCTTTATGAAGCCCTGGGATCCGCCGACCGAACACCTTTACCCGGCACTCGACGACATGTTGGACGATTGGTCGTCGACCTACCATCCGCCATACGACGGCATTCGCGTTCTGGGCACGCGCTGGTCGGCAAAGAGTTATGACCTGCGCGATTTCCTGGCGCGCAATCGCGTTCCCTATCAGTGGATTGACGTAGAGACTTCCTCTCAGGATCCCGAAACCAAGCAACTTCTCGAAGCGCTCGGCCCCGAAGGCGCCGATCTTCCCGTCGTGCTTTTTCCCGACGGAACCCGCTTATTGCAGAGCCTGCCGCAGGAAGTAGCGAAAAAAGTCGGGTTGCGCACCCAGGCGCAAACCAACTTCTACGATCTGGCGATTGTGGGCGGAGGTCCGGCTGGACTGGCCGCTGCTGTGTACGGCGCGTCTGAGGGATTGCGCACGGTAATGATTGAACGCGAAGCGCCGGGCGGCCAGGCGGGATTGAGTTCGCGTATTGAAAACTATCTCGGCTTCCCCTCGGGACTGAGCGGAGCCGACCTGGCCCGCCGCGCCGTGGTTCAGGCGCAGCGATTCGGGGTAGAGATTCTCTCCCCGCAAGAGGCCGTGGGGCTGCGGGTTGAGGGACCCTACCGCATTCTGAAACTCGCCGATGGCAGCGAGATTTCCTGCCACGCGCTGCTGATCGCAACCGGCGTGCAATGGCGCCGGCTCGACGTTCCCGCCGTGGATCGCCTGCAAGGCGCGGGAGTTTACTACGGCGGCGGCGCAACCGAAGCTCTGACCTGCAAGGGCGAAAGAGTTTATGTGGTCGGCGGCGCGAACTCTGCCGGCCAGGCCGCCATCAACTTCGCCAAGTACGCGGAAAAAGTTGTCATGCTGGTGCGCGGCGCTTCGCTCTCCAGTACCATGTCACAGTATCTGATTAACCAGATCCAGAAGACCGCGAACATCGAACTGTGGGCGCATGCCTCGCTCGCCGAAGTACATGGCGACTCGCATCTGGAAGAAATTTCCGTGCTCTGCTCCGATACCGGCAAAGTCGAGCGCGTTCCGGCGACTTCGATCTTCATCTTCATCGGCGCGTTGCCGCGTACGGATTGGCTGGCCGGCATTGTCGAGCGCGATGACCGCGGCTTTATTCTGTGCGGCCCGGACCTGATCCGTGACGGAAAGCATCCGGCTGGCTGGAAGCTGGAGCGTGATCCGTTCTTGCTGGAAACCTGTGTACCCGGAATTTTCGCGGTCGGCGATGTGCGCCACGGGTCGGTGAAACGCGTCGCCTCGGGTGTCGGCGAAGGTTCCGTCGCGGTGCAGTTTATTCATCAATACTTGAGCAAAGTCTAACCATGCCCGTCGAGCAGACAGCGGAAATGCGGGAGAAACTGCGAGCCATCGCGGTATTTCAAGCGCTCACCGATCAGGACCTGGACTGGTTTCTCAGCCAATGTGATGAAATCCGCGCCGCCGCCGGCGAAATCGTCACGCGGCCCGGCGATCCCGCCGATGCCATGCAAGTCATCCTCGAAGGGGAACTGCAAGGCCGGCGCGAGGGCCAGGACGAATTCGTTTTCACCGCAGGCGCCGGCGAAGTAACCGGTCGCTTGCCGTTTTCGCGCCTCACACAATACAACGCCACGGCGCGCGCCACCCAACCGCTATGGGTTCTCCGCTTTCCTGCGACACAATTTCCGGGACTGCTGCAGCGCTTGCCCGAGCTGACCGGCCGATTGGTCGCGCTGATGTCCGACCGTATTCGCGAGACCACGCGCCAAGAGCAGCAGCGCGACAAGCTCGCCGCTTTGGGGAAACTTTCTGCCGGCCTGGCTCACGAACTCAATAATCCGGCCTCGGCGGCCAAGCGTTCCGCGAGCCAGCTACGCGATGCGCTCAAGCGCATCCGCGACGCCAGCCACGAACTTGGCTCGCACGATCTGACCGCAACCCAAAAAGTCCGGATCGAGAAGCTTGAATCGGAGATTACCGCCCCTGCCACGCCGCCGCCGGATTCGCTCACCGCCAGCGATCTCGAGGAGAAACTTGACACGCTTCTTCGCAGCGAGGGATTTAATGACATGTGGCAGCTCGCCGCCGACCTCTCCCAGCGCAATGTTCAGCCGGAAACGCTGAAACCGCTGTTCACCGATTTCGACAAGGCGACCTCCCGTGCCGCGCTGACCCGCATCGCAACCTCCATCGAAATCTGGAGCCTGCTGACGGAAATTGAGAACAGCACTTCGCGTATTTCCGATCTGGTGCGCGCGATCAAGGAATACACGTACATGGATCAGGCGGCCATGCAGGATGTGGACATCGTCAAGAGCCTGGAAAACACGCTTACGATCCTCAATCACAAGCTCAAGCGCGGAGTGGAAGTGAAGCGCGACTATCAGCCGGTGCCGCTGGTGAATTCTTATGGCAGCGAACTGAATCAGGTCTGGACCAACCTGATTGACAACGCCATTGATGCCATGGGCGGCCAGGGCGTCATCAGTGTGCGCACGTATCGCGAAGATGACAGTATCGTGGTCGAAATCCGCGACAACGGTCCCGGCATCCCGCGGGAAATTCAGCCGCGCATCTTCGATCCGTTTTTTACCACTAAGCAGGTCGGAGAAGGCACGGGCCTGGGACTCGATACCGTGCGCCGCATCGTGCGCAAGCATCACGGCAGCGTTGATTTCAAATCCAAGCCCGGCGATACCTGCTTCCAGGTGCGCCTTCCGATTGCGAGCCACTCGTCTTAGCGCCGCTATCTCTTATCTATCGTTCCTGCAGCCATTCCGAAGCCCGCGCTTTCACCGGCGGGGCGAGGGACCTCGCGCGGATCGGCAACGCCTCTGCCATTCTGCGGAGCTTCGCTCCGCCCGACAGCCGAGGGCGGCTGTCACCACGCCTGCATATGTGCTTCGACGGAGCCGCCGAAAAGCGGAGCGGAATGCGCTGTTCGCGGGAAGTTATCGAATCCCGTGGGTTTTGTGGAAGGGCACGACTTCAGTCGTGCCGTAAGACGACGAGATCGATGGGGGCTTTAGCCCCTCAGGGAATCCAGCGTGAGACTGTCGAAGCCGTCATGTCCTCGCGCGCGAACGCCCGCTCGGGTGATTCAATTTGTGAGCGAATTGGCACGACTAAAGTCGTGCCCTTCCACGAAGCACGTTGAAGGTCGGACGCCCCGCTGCCCTTCGCTCGTGCCATACGGGCTCCCACGCTCACTTCCGATACACCCTCCCACCCTTCATCACGAAATTCACCTGCTTCGTTACGCTGATATCCTGCAGCGGATTGCCGGGCACGGCGACGACATCGGCAAAATAGCCCGGCTTCAATGCTCCGATCTGTCCCTCCCAGCCCAGCAGCTTCGCGCCATTCAACAAGTCGGCCTGCAGCGCGGCGAGCGGCGTCATGCCGTACTTCACCATTAACTCCAATTCCCGCGCCTGCGTGCCGTGCGGAAATGGACCGACATCGGAACCAACCGCGATGGGAACGCCGGCGGCCAGCTGCTTGCGAAATTCCTGCGCATGAAAATCGAGAACCCCGTGTTCATACGCCGCCTGCGCCGGCGTTGCCGCATGATCGCCAAAGTATTCGGCGATGGCGAAAGTGGGAACGGCGAAGATCTGCTTTTCGCGCATGAGACGCATTGTCTCATCGCTCAACTGATACGCATGATCAATCGAGACCACGCCGGCCCGCGCCGCATAAAGCGCGCCCGGCTCTCCGGTGGCGTGAACCGCCACGCGCTTGCCCGTCCGCGCCGCCTCCCGCACGGCCGCGGCAAGCTCGGCCTCGGTGTATTGATAAGGGGTCGAAAAATGTCCGTCGCGCAGAGTGTCGTGGCCGGTCTCGTAAATTTTGATGAAATCCGCGCCCTCTTTGAATTGCTGGCGAATCACGGTCACGAGGTCGGCTGCGCTGTTGGCGTAAGTCGCATTCGAGAGCACGTGCTGCTCGGGATTATAGCGAAGCGCGTCTTCGTGGCCGCCGAGAATGTCCACGGCGTTCCCGCTGATGCGCAATCGCGGGCCGGGAATCTGATCCGCATCAATAGCGCTGCGGACCGCCGTGTCGGCTGAGCCCGCGCCTTCGGTTCCCATATCGCGTTCGGCGGTGAAACCTGCCATCAGGTCGGCGCGCGCTGCCACCGTTGCGGTGATCGTCCGCCGCGGCACGGACTCTTCCACCGTCTGCAAATCTTCCGCGCCGGGATGCAGGAACAGATGTACGTGCGCGTCAATCAATCCCGGCATCAACGTGCAGTCGCCCAAATCAATGACCTCCGCGCCCGCCGGACGAACCACCTTCGTTCCCGCTTCAACGATGCGCGCACCTTGCACCCGCACCTCGCCGGGCGACACCAGCTGCCCGGCCTCAATATCGAGCAGATGCGCCGCGTGAAGCACGACCGGCGCAGCGTCGGGTTGGGACTCAGCCTGCGCCATCGAACTCAAGCAAGCCGCAACAAGCACGGGTAAAAGCCAGCTTCGGGTCATAGTCAGAAAGCGATAGTAACACTTCGTCTGCTGCCATTCTGGCCCTGATTTTTACAATTTTCTGACAACTTGGAGAGTGGCTTCGCATACTCTACCGCCTCGAACGTATTCGCCATTTCCCGCAGGAGGGAACGCCATGACAAATCCCTTGACCGCAAATTCACCTGTCATTTTCAGGACCATCAGCAAGATTCTCATCGCCGGCTTCATTCTCACTTCGCTTGCGATTGCGGCTGAGTCCAGGATCATCAAGCACCAAACCAAGGGCAGACTCGGCAAAGTGTTCTCAAGCCCGCACGGCGGCCAGATTTTCGGCTTCGACATCAATCAGAACGGAACCGATGGGGCCAACGACGAGAGCGTGTCCAATGGCTCGGCGGACGACTCTTACATCGAAACGTTCGATATTCAGACCGCGAAGCTTACCAAGATCGTGAAATCGCTGAAGTCGGCGACGGGCGACCAGGAACTGGTTTTCTTCGGCATCGGCGGCAAGGATGTCGGCCTGGTTGACGAGGAGCGAGTCATTTTCAAGAACGGGCACGTAACGCGCAATGACAAGTTTTTCCTGATGAATCCAGTCTCCGGCAAGAAAGTCACCGGCCCGTGGACTTTGCCGCATTCCAAAGGCGCGCTGTTATTTCAGCTTGCGCCCAACCAGACGACTAACAACCAGGTTGCGCTGGTGTATCGCGACACGCCGGACTTCGATAATGCGATCCCATGGCTCTACGTCACCGATCTGGCAACCAACAAGGTCTCAAAATCTATTAAGCTCACCAGTTTCGAAGACGATTTTCTGATGGAGATTGCGCAGGACACGACCACCAACGAGGTGGCTACATTTATCAACAGCTATCCCGGCGGTCCGCCCCCGGTCAATGTAGTCATTAGTTTGAAAACTGGGAAACTGCGCCAGTTTAACGGCTTCAACAACGGCTTCTACGGCGCAGGAGCGGTAAACGGCCTGGCCGTGGATTCGACAACCGGCATCCTTTGCACGGCAACTTCGCTGAACGCGCAAGTCGAGTTCTACAAGCTTTCCAACGGCAAGGGCGTTTGGGCGCAGCTTCCCGGCACCGGCGACACCGACCAACTGGGCAGCGCCTCGGCGGTTGCGAACGATCCGGTGAATCATCTGTTTCTCATCGCGCAGCCGATTTCAAGCACCGGCGGCAACAGCACCGTTTACGTGTACGATGAGAAAGGAAATCTGAAAGAGACGATCAACGGCTTCACTTTTCTCGATGGCGCGTCGATGAAAGTCAATCCCAAGCTGCGGATAGGTTACGTGAACGGACCGACGGTGACCCAGTTGCAGCAGTTTTTCTACTAAACGTGGTTATGCAGGATTGCCTCGCGGAACTGCCGAGCTACGCGTTTCAAAGCGAAATGCTAGCGCGGCTTCGGCGGCGCAATATCAACCTTGATGGCGGAATTATCCTGCGTGCGCGTATCCACTGACACGACCCCGAAACTGCCGTTTGGATCCAACGTTTGAATCGTCTGGGTAGTTTTGCTGGTGCCGCCGGGACCCGGGCGAACGACGTCAATTGTCTGTTGCGTCACGCGCAAGCCGATGCCCGGATCGCCCGGATTCGGCTGCTGGACCTGGGTTGACGATGACTGCGAGTTTTCGCTTTTACTTCGATGCGTGGTAATGCGCTGCTGCAAGTGCAGCCCACCATCGCCGGCCGCCCCTGGAATCTCGGCAGAGTACTTTTCCTGCGTGTCACTCTTATCACCGGATGAAGTTTCCGCTTCCTTGCGCACGGTGCGCTCAGCCAGGCTCAGCCTTCCATCGGTATCGGGGCGAAGCACGTTTTCTTGCGTGGTACGATTCTTGCCGTCTTCCTGAATCGTGCCCTCGCGCACTTCGCTGACCTGCCAGCGGCCATTGCCATCGGAGGTTTGCGTGGAGCGCCGGAATGCAGTTTCGTGATCGCTGTTCTGGGTCTGGCGTTCCTCGATTTGCATAGATGGCGCCAGGCCGCCATTCGATCCAGGCAGGAAAACTGTAGTCTTTGTTTCCTGCACGCTCGGGCTGAGCTGCTTCGTGTCCTGCACGTCGCGGCGAGCCACTTGCAACTTTCCGTCGGGATCAGGATTTGAGGTGGTGCGCACCACACTTACTTCTCCGTCGGGCCGCTTGTGCGTTTCTTCCTGGGCGACTTGCAGCAGCATCCTGCGACCGTCGGCGTCTCGGCCATAGGTGCGCTCGACGGTGCGCACAGTGTTCGCGTCCACGCGCGTGGTCTCTTTTTCGGTGTCGGAGTAAGGCTCGTAGCGGCCGTCGCTTCCCATGCGCTGCAGCGACTGGCGATCAACGGCGCGGCCATCGGACTGGCTGTGGAATTCGGTCGTCCGTGTCGGATTGGCACTGCCGGAAAATTGCGGCTGCGTTGTGGCGTTCCACGATCCGTTTGTACTGTTCGAGGAATCCTGCGATTGCGCGCACAGGCTCAGCAAGAGAATCGAATATCCGATGATTTGACCGAGTCTCATGGAATCTTTCAACCGGCGCTCACCACAGCAACCATTTTAAGTCTATCGTTGAATAGAAGCACGGGATTACGTGTATGTCCAAGCCTCTCCGGTTTCGCCTGGCGCTGCTGCTTTTGCTCGGCGTCGTTCCGATTCATGCCCAGAATTCTACTCAGACTCCTTCCCCGCCAGCGCAGTCCGCGCAGGTTCAGCCGCGAAAAACCAGCAAGCCGTACACCGGCGATCCTTCGGTGTTCGATTCACCGGGCCGGGATGAGAAGTTACAAATCAACCGCGTAATGGATCTGCTGGGCATCACGGCGGGCAAGACTGTCGCCGACATTGGCGCGGGTGGCGGCTGGTTCACGGTCCGCGCCGCACGCCGCGTGACCGGCAGCGGCAGCGTTTACGCCGTGGACATCAATCCCGAGGCAATCCGCTACATTGAGAATCGGGCAAAGAAGGAAGCGCTGCGCAATGTGAAGACGATCGTCAGCAAGCCTGACGATCCGCTGCTCCCAGCGAATGCCATTGACGCAGTGCTGATGCTGAAGACTTATCACGAGATCGAGAAGCCGATGGTTCTTTTGCAGAACCTCAAGCCGGCTTTGAGGCCAGGAGCGAAGATCGGCGTGATTGACCGCGATGGAAATGGCGAGAACCATGGAGTAGCGGCGGGCGTGATTGTGCGGGAAGCCGAAGCCGCCGGTTATCAACTGCTGGCGAAGTACGATTTTGTCAAGCTGGATAATGTGGATTATTTCCTGATTTTCGCGGTGAAGAATTGACCGGGCACGCCCGATGGGCGCTCAGCCGTGCCGATTCGTTTACCCGAGTGAGCGCTAGCTGAGTTCCCACAGGGGCTGAAGCTCGTCCGATGGGAGTCCTTACGCCTGATTCCCCAAATCGGAATCCACCCTTCGAAAATCGCGAAGGGTGGGGCCAGCCTGCAAAGACCTGCCATGGACGGGCGAAGACGCCAGTGCTCCATCGTGATTCACGTCTCGAAAATCGCGAGACGTGGCGACACCCAAAACCGCCCAGACGAGAACGTCTGGGTCTACGTGTTTATGGGACCCTGGATACAGTTCTGTTCCTACAACTGACGTTTACGCCCTGCCATCCCAAACCAGGCAATTCGTCGAACTTCGGTAACTCGCGCGGCTTTGGGGCAACAACTATTCTGGAAACACGGGGTTTTTACATATACGCGATGAATCGTCTCCCCCAGGTTGGAAGCAGATTGCGGCTCGTCGCACTGGTCGTGTTTTTGCTGTCGCTCTCCCTGCGCGCGCACGCCGACGCCGCCTTACTGCTGGAAGAGCCCTTCGGGCACTTTGGCGCCTTTACGGCAACGGGTCACGCAGCCGTTTATTTCACCAGAATCTGCGCGGCCTCGCCGACGGTCCTGCGGCGCTGCGAGAGCGGAGAAGCGGGCGCGGTCATCAGCCGTTATGACGGAATCGCCGGATACGACTGGATCGCGATCCCGATCGTTCCTTACCTGTACGCGGTCGAATCCACCGAAGATGTTCCGCTTTACTCGGATGCGAAGATTGTCGCCTTCCTCCGCAATCAGTACCGGAAAGAACATCTGGAGGCGGTGGCGCCCGACGGCGAGAACGGGGAGACTCCGGGCGGGAACTGGAATCAGCTGGTTGGCTCAGCCTACGATCGGACGATCTACGGCTATGAGATCGAAACCAGCGAGGAACAAGACGACGCGTTTATCCGGGAATATAATGCAGCGCCCAACCGCAGCCACTTCAAGCTGCTGACGCATAACTGCGCCGACTTCGCGCGCCAAGTGATCAACTTTTATTATCCCAAGACGGCGCACCGCAATCTGCTCGCCGATGCCGGCATCACCACCCCCAAGCAGATCTCGAAGCTGTTGGTGAAGTTCAGCGACCGGCATCCCGAACTGCAATCTTCCAGCTTTGTGATTTCGCAAGTGCCGGGGAGCGTTCCGCGCAGCACGCCGGTGCATGGCGTGGTTGAATCGGTTTTGAAATCGAAGAAATATCTGTTGCCGCTGGCCATCCTGCATCCGGTAGTGACGGGAGCTCTGGCGGTGGCCTATGTGGGCAGCGGACGCTTTGATCCGGCGAAGCGGGCCATGGTCATGGATTCCGCGGGCGAACTGGAGACGCCGCTGCTTACGTCGCAGCGCCGCCTGTATCGCGAACAGTTGGATCAACTGCTGGCGCACATGAACCCGCATGCCAGCACTGGCCGCGATGAGCGCACCTGGGCGCGTCTGGAAGCCGGTGCCAGCCCGCAGCTGGACGTTTCCGGCCGGCCGTTTCTGCGTATGCGCTTGGGGGCAGAGCTGGTGAACGTGGGCATTTCACGCGAGAACATTCTGGACTCAGATGTTTCGCCGGAACTGGCTCAGGAATTGCTGGTGGCCAGACTGAATGCAGAATTGCGCAGCAGCGCAGCTTCGAAAACCTCCGAACGTGATGTGATGCGCGACTGGCAGTTGCTCCAGCAGGTGCTGCCGGCGGCCGAGAAGTAATATCCGGATAATAACGTTGTGCGCTTCCCGTGGTGAGCGCGAGCCGGGCGCTCGCGTTCCGTCAGGGAGTCAAAATCCCCATCCTAAATCGCAAAGAACGCGATTTAGGATGGGGGCACCCAGCGAGGACGCCCGTTCTCCGCAGTTAAGTTATCCATCGCCTCGGTCTCGCGCAAAAACGAGGATGCTGTTGGCGGGAATCACCAGTGTCGCTGACGCGGGCAGGCCGTGCATGGGAGCGCTGTTGGCCCACACGCCGCCACCGTTGCCTGCTACCGACGGATTCACCCAATTATCGTAGACGTCGCTGTTGAAGACCTCGAGCCAGTATCCGGAATCGGGAAATCCGATGTCATACGACCAAAACGTGCTTTCGTTCAGGCTCGCGATGACGACCACATCGCGGCCGAATCCTTCGACCCAGCGCTGAAAGGCGAGAATCCGGTTCTGATTGTGAACGTGAAAAACATTCAGACCCTCGGCGCGCAACGCCGGTTGATGGTGGCGCAGGGAGATCAGGTCGGCGGTGAATCGCAGAAAGTCGCTCATAGATTTGTCGCCGCTGTTGAGCGTGTCCCAAGCGATGTTGTAGCCGGCGCTGGCATTGTCGCTCCAGGGTTTGTCTTCCAGAAATTCCTGGCCCATAAAAAGCATGGGGATGCCGGGCGCAGTCAATACCAGGCCGGCGGCCACGCGGCTGCGGCTGCGCGCATACCAGGAGCGGGAGTTGCTGCCATCGGCGAGAGCGGGAATTCGAGGCTGCCAGTCGTGGCCAACCCAAAGAATGTCATGATCTTCGACGTACTGCACGCATTGCCAGCGTTGCGAACTTGCCTGGAAGGCCAGTGCGGCAGCGATGTCGTCCATACTTACAAACGCGGATGCGCCCGCGGCACTCTGGCCGATGGCACCGCGCACGGCATCGCGCACCCGATCATTCCAGGTGGCATTAAAACCCGCGCCGCCGTCCGCTGTGGGATTCAGCACGGCGCCGTCCACCGGCCAGTATTCCGAGATGAGGACGCCGTCGGGCTTCACGTAGTGCAGCGTGTCGGTCAGGTTCTGGCAAGTGGACCAGCCGCCGTGGCTGTCCATATCGCTGACCTGATCGAAGCGGAACCCGTCAATGCGATATTCCTGGTAAAACAAGACGGCGTTGTCAATCAGGAACTGCTTGACGTCATTATTCCAGTAGGCGAAGGCCTGCCCGGCGGACACCGCCTGGTCAGTGAAGTAAAGACTGTCGTTGAGGTTGGTGCGCGGCATGCGATCGAGGAACCACAGGCTCTGATCGTCAAAGCCTCCGCCGGCGTGGCCGTAAACGACGTCGAACAGAATCGCGATGCCATGGACGTGGCACAAATCCACCAGGGCACGTAATTGATTGGCGGCGCCACTCAGCACGTTTACGGATGCGTAAGGCGGCTGGCCGCGCGCGGTGAGGAGCGAATTCAGCGTGGTGAAATATTGCAGCAATCCCGCGCTGTCAGCCTCGCCATAGTCATTTTCAGGACTGTAATAATCCGTTCCGTTGTATCCGAGGCTGGGATAGTTCGCGGACTCGACCACCGGAAGCGGCTCGATGGCGTTGACGCCAAGGCTGGCGAGATAAGGGAGCTTGGCGGCAACGTCGAGAAAATATCCGTTGGGATTGCCGGCGCCGATGGAGAATGTGCCCACGTGAAGTTGATAGATCACGAGGTCGCTGAAGGCTGGGGTTTGGAAGCCGGTGTTGTGCCAGGGAAAGAGAGAAGGATCGCGTAGGGTGCAATGGCAGGCAGGAAAGGCGGGAATGAAAGAAAGCTCGCGAGCGCGAGGATCGCGCTTGGAGCCGGAGTCGCCTTGTCCCACCACGTAGAAGGCATACTGCGCGCCTTCGGTGAGGCCCGCCACAAACGCGGCCCAATGGCCGTTGCCGATTTGCGTGAGCAGCAGGCCGGAGTTTTGCGGCCAACCATTGAAATCGCCGCGAAGATAGACGGCGGTGGCGCGCGGCGCCCAGACCCGAAAGGTGGCGCCGCCGGGGACGAGGGTTCCGCCCATGGTCACGGTGGCCAGGTTGGCAGAGGCAGACATGCTTGTCAGCGATGCTGAAGCCCCGAGCTTCGAAGGAAAGAAGAATTATACGGTTTTCCTGCTTGCACGCACAGCGGATCTCAGGCGAAGATGCGGGTATTCGCTCCATGCACCGAATTGCCGCCGAAGCTCAAACTCGCCGATGAGAGGTTTTCTCCCGCCGCCGCCAAGCTGCGTTTGCTGAAGCGGCTGCGCTGCACTCTGAAGTTCGAGAAGATGGCGTGGCAGTCGGGAGCCACGATGGTGGCCGGGGTGGACGAAGTCGGCCGAGGATCGCTTTTCGGCCCGGTGGTCGCATGCGCGGTGATTCTTGATCGCAGCTACCGCCTCCGCGGCCTGCGCGATTCGAAATTGCTGCCGGCGGAGCGCCGCGAAATTCTCGCCGAGCGCATTCGCGAGCATGCTGTTGCGTGGGCGATCGCGGCAGTGGATGCGGCGCGCATTGATCAGATCAACATCTATCAGGCTTCACGGGTCGCGATGCGGGAAGCGGTGATGAGCTTGCGGACGTCACCGGATCATCTGCTGATCGACGCCGTGCGCCTGGATTGCGATCTGCCGCAACGTGCGATCATTCACGGCGACGCGCTTTCGGCTTCCATCGCGGCAGCGTCCATTCTGGCCAAGGTCGAGCGTGATCGTATGCTGCGCGAATGGGATCCGGTGTTCCCCGCCTATGGGCTGGCTTCGAACAAGGGCTACAGCACGCCTCGTCATATTGCGGCCTTGCGCGAACACGGGCCGTCGCCGCTGCACCGGCAGTCGTTTGCTCCGGTGTGGATGAATCCTGCGCCCCAGGAAGTGCTCGCGTTCATGCTGCAAGAAGAAGAGAAGGCGGAAGAAGCGCTCGCGGGCGTGGATGAAGCGGCGGTCTAACGCTCGGCGGCGAGCCAGGACGGCGAGGCTTCAGTTTGCTGACGATGCAAACTTTTTCCCATAGACAAGACATTCCTATGCTCCGAAACCATTGACTTTAGCGGCCATTCAGGATAGCTTTTTGCGGCGCGTTGATTACCGTCAATCGCGAATCTCTGGGGCGGCGACTTGCAGAACGATCCCGCATACTCCGCCCAATAGGACCAGCCTCAGGAGGATTACATGAAGGTGCTTCGATCACTTGCAGTTTCGCTTATCGCTATGTTGACCTTGGCCGGCTTTGCCAATGCCGCAGGGAAATGGACGCCACTGAAAAATCAACCTACCTTTCAGACTGATACTGCGCTTCTGCTCACTGACGGAACTGTCATCGTGCACGAATACGGTGATTCCAACTGGTGGCGGCTGACGCCCGACAATACCGGAAGCTACCTCAATGGCAAGTGGTCGCAGATCGCTTCCCTGCCCTCGAACTACGGACCGCTGTATTTCGCCTCAGCCGTGCTGCCTGACGGCCGCGTACTGGTGGAAGGCGGGGAATACAACTTCCTGCAGGGCGACGAAACCAACCTGGGTGCGATTTACGATCCGGTGAAGGACAAATGGACGGCGGTAAATCCTCCCAGCAACTGGACCGAGATTGGGGATTCACCCAGCGTGATCCTGGACAACGGAACTCTGTTCCTGGGGCAAAACTTCAGCGAGGCTAGCGTCGAGTTCAACGCCAAGAAGCTGACCTGGAAACTCATCGGTACGGGCAAGGCCGATACTTACGCGGAAGAAGGATTGACTCTGCTGCCCGACGGAACGTTCCTGACCGTAGACACCCAGGACACCCCGAACACAGAACGATATAACCCCAAGACCAACAAATGGAGCACCGCCGGAGACACACCGGAATCGCTGGCGATCAATTCCGACGAAGAAATTGGACCCTCGTTGTTGCGGCCTCAGGGCAACGTGTTTGCGATGGGAGCGAATGGCTCGGGCGCCGGGCACACGGCCCTCTACACGCCGTCGAAGTCCGGTAAGGGCAAAGGTAAGTGGGCGGAAGGCCCGGATTTCCCGGGCGGCAATGACATGGCCGATGCTCCTGCCGCGGTTCTGCCGAATGGCAACATTCTGTGCGACACCAGTCCGGGCATATTCGAGTCGCCGGTTACGTTCTATGAGTTCAATGGCACGAAGTTCACCAACGCCCCCTCTACCAAGAGTCCCGGCGCCACCTCCTATGAAGGACGTATGCTGGTGGTTCCGACCGGACAAGTTTTGTTTACCGTGGCGGACGGCGCGACCATTGATGTCGAACTCTACACTGGCTCAGGAAAGGCGAAGGCCTCCTGGGCGCCGACCATCAGCTCCGCTCCGAGCAGCGTGACCCGAGGCAAGACCTATAAGATTTCGGGAACGCAGTTCAACGGCCTGACGCAAGCCGCCGCCTATGGTGACGATGGCCAGATGGCGACGAATTACCCACTGGTACGGATCACCAACAACTCCAGCGGTCACGTATTTTATGCCCGCACGCACGATCCGAGCAGCATGGGTGTCGCGACGGGAAGCAAGAAAGTGTCAGTCAGTTTCGACGTTTCGAACGGTACAGAGACGGGCGCCAGCAGTCTGGTTGTGGTGGCGAACGGCAACGCGTCGAAGCCGGTTAACGTCACAGTGCAATAAGAGTGTTGTGGCGAATATCGAATCCCTCTTTCTCCTTCCCACACGGAACGGGGAAGAGGGATTTATTTGCGCTGGAGTGAAGGCCGGCGGACGCAGCCCTCACGCACCTCGCATCGTTGACATTAACTGATGCATCTAAATAACTTAGCGGTGATCAAGGCGGTATGGCGCGGATTGCGGCTCAATATGATACAAAGTTAGATATGCAGCAGCCCGGGCCTCCGATCGGCGAACGCGAACACGAAATCCTGACGGCCATTGTGGAGACGTTTATTGCCACAGGCGAGCCGGTAGGATCGCGCACGCTATCCCGGTCCAATCGCGAGGGGCTGAGTCCGGCGACCATTCGCAATGTAATGTCGGATCTGGCGGATGCCGGTTTTTTGGAGCAGCCGCATACCTCGGCCGGCCGGGTGCCGAGCACCGAAGCCTATCGCTATTACGTGGAGCAACTTACGGGCAAAGCTCGTCTCTCGAGCGAAGACGAGACCATCATTCAGGAATCGTTTCACGGGATCTCGGATGTGCAGGAATTCATGGAGCGCACCTCACATGTGCTCTCATTGATTTCGAGAAACGTGGGTGTAGCCGTCGCCATCGGCGGGCCGAAAAACGCGCTCGAACACGTTTACTTTTCGCGACTGGGCGATCAGAAAGTATTGGCGGTGATGGTGACCAAGTCGGGGCTGGTGCGCGACCGGGTGTTGCGACTGGACCTTCCGCAGGCGGATCTGGATGCGGCGTCGAATTTCATCAACGAGAATTTCCGCGGCTGGACGATGGAAGCCATGCGGACCGAGATCGGGCGGCGGCTGGAGCAAGAGCGCAGCGAATATGACCGCCTGATGGCGTCGGTGGAGCAGCTTTACAAGCAGGGAGCGCTGGCCACCGATGACAGCCTGCAAACCGTCTATGTAGAGGGTGCTGCGAACCTGGTTGCCGGGGAGCAGGACCGGCAGCGCTTGCAGGAACTTTTGCAGGCTCTGGAAGAAAAACAAAAAGTGGTAGAGCTGTTAGGCGCCTATCTGGACACCCGGCAGGAAGCGGTGCGTGTGGTGATTGGACTGGATCGCGCGCAACCGTCCATGCGTAATCTGGTGCTGATCGGGGCGCCGGCGCGGGTGGGAAGCGAAGTGATGGGATCGCTGGCGGTGCTGGGGCCTACCCGCATGGATTATCAACATGCCATCACGGCGGTTTCCTACATTGCGCGCCTGTTTGACAAAGTTCTGAACGAGTCCGAGTAGGTTGATCACATTCATGGCAAGAACCAACGGAAAATCAGAAATGGAGCCGCAGGAACTGGATGCGGAGCACGAACTGCCCGCGGCTGAGGATTTGGCGGGCGAGAGTGGAAGTGCCGCGGCGGAGCGATCGGCGCGTCCGGCCGGCGACAGCAGCGAATTGCAGAAGCTGAGGGCGGAACGGGACACATTGGTGGATCGTCTGGCGCGTCTGCAGGCAGAGTTCGAGAACGCCCGCAAGCGCGCGGCCAAAGAGCAACAGGAATTCCGCGAGTATGCGCTGGCGGATACGATGAAAGCGCTGCTGCCCAGCCTCGACAGCTTTCAGCGCGCGCTGCATACGAGCGCGGAGAAATCCGAATTCCGCGACGGAGTGGAACTCATCTATAAACAACTGCAGGATGCGCTGCAGAAGCTGGGCCTGCGCTCGATCCCGGCCAAAGGCGAGCCGTTCGATCCGCATCTTCACCAGGCGATCGAGATGGTGGAGACGCAGGAAGTTGAGGATCATCATGTGCTTGACGAACTGCAGCGGGGATACAAATTGAAAGATCGTCTGCTGCGTCCGGCGATGGTGCGGGTTGCGCGGAATTCGAAGCGTTGATTGGATTCTTTCAAAACCAGGTTTCTCGCTGCGCTCGAAATGACAAGAGTTTGGAGTAGATTCGGTTCCTCCGTAAGGATTGAGAAGACCTTCTGACCAGCAACGTAAAACGCGATTACTACGAGGTTCTCGGAGTTTCCCGCCAGGCCAGCGATCAGGAAATCAAGAGCGCTTACCGTAAGCTGGCGTTGCAATACCATCCGGACCGCAATCCCAACAATCCCGACGCCGAAGAAAAGTTCAAGGAGTGCAGCGAAGCTTATGCGGTGCTGACAGACGGCGATAAGCGGGCGGCGTACGACCGCTTTGGTCATGCGGGACTGGGCGGGGCGGCGGGGTTCGATCCCGGCATGGTGGATTTGAGCGACGTCCTGAACGACTTCCTGGGATTCGGCTTTGGCGAGATGTTCGGCGGTGGCGGTTCCCGCCGGCGCAGCCGCGCGCAACGCGGCGCCGACCTGCGCGAAGACGTTACGCTGGAATTCGAGGAAGCGTTCTTCGGCACGGAAACCAAGGTGACAGTTCGCCATCACGAGGCGTGCGAAGAGTGCCACGGTTCGGGCGCGGCGCCGGGGAAGGCGCCGGTGGCCTGCCGTTCCTGCAACGGGCGCGGCCAGGTGCGATATCAGCAGGGATTTTTCAGCATGGCGCGTACTTGCCCCACGTGCCAAGGCGCGGGCAGCGTAGTGACCGATCCGTGCCCCAAGTGCAAAGGCGAAGGCCGAGTGCTGCGCCAGCGGACGGTGGACGCCAAGGTTCCGGCGGGAGTGGAAGATGGCACGCGCATCCGCTTCGGCGGGTTGGGAGAGGCCGGCGCGTTCGGCGGACCGGCGGGCGATTTGTATGTCGTGTTGCACGTGAAGGAGCATCCGTTTTTTGAGCGCGAGGGCAACGACCTGCACTGCGTGATTCCAATTTCCTTTGCCCAGGCCGCGATGGGAACAGAAATTCTGGTGCCGACCCTCGAGGGCGATCACACGCTGAAGGTGCCGGAGGGAACGCAGTCGGGAGCGACCATCCGCATTCGCAACAAGGGCGTGCCCGTGTTAAATGGCCACGGCAAGGGGGATTTGTACGTCGAGGTCCGGGTTCAGACACCGGGCAAACTCAATAAGCGGCAGCGCGAGTTGCTGCAGGAACTGGAAAGCCTGACGCGCGTGGAAAACAAGCCGCAGCGGCGCACGCTGCTGGGCAAGATGAAAGACATTTTCAGCTAAACAGAGGGCGCAGGGCGTGATTTATGCTTGTGTCCGATGACCCGCCGACGCTGGATCGCCGATCAATTTTCCGAAAATCGAGCGCTGTTGACCGGCGCTCATGCCGAGCATTTGTCGCGAGTGCTTCGCGCCCAGGTTGGGCAGGAGTTCGATGTGGTCGTGGGAAACGAGGTTCGCCGGGGGCGCGTTGCCAGTATCGCCAATGACCGCGTCGAATTCGAACTGGGTGATGTGGTGCCCGCGCCGACTCCCGTTCAGATCACGCTTGTGTTGGCGATTTCCAAGTTCGACCGCATGGAGTGGGCCATCGAGAAATGCACCGAACTTGGGGTGACGAGAATCATTCCGCTCGTGGCGCGGCGAAGCGAAGCGCACCTCGTGAAAGCAGCGACGAAACGGGTGGAACGCTGGCAGCGCATCGCGCGAGAGTCGGCCGAGCAGTCGCGGCGGGGTTCGCCTCCGGAAATCTCTCAGCCCATGAAACTCACCGACGCGCTCGCGCTTCCGGGCGGCGTGCGCATCGTGCTTTCGGAATCTGAACGGGAAATCATGCTGGTAGATGCGCTGCAGGAAGGCTTTGATTTCCTGCTTGCCTTGGGTCCGGAAGGCGGATGGACCGATTCAGAGTTAGCTTGGTTTCGGGAGGCCAGGTGGATCTCGGCCTCGCTGGGAACAACAGTTCTTCGCGTAGAGACTGCGGCGGTGGCGGCGGTGGCGGTCGTCCTGTCCCAAGGGCAGCGTTGAGCCTTTTCGTGTCCTCAGTGCGACCTGGTTGATTATCTTCTTCACTCTGGTATCCTCGCATCCAATGCAGTCCTCGAAAGCCATCCTTTCTCCGCGCGCGTTCGAGGCCGACGAAGGTCAATGGCAAGCAATCGAACACGGGAACGGTCCCATGTTGGTTGTGGCCGGGGCCGGCACCGGTAAAACTACGGTTCTTACGCAGCGGATTGCCCGCCTGATTTCCGCGGGCCATGCCCGACCCGATGAGATCCTCGCCCTTACCTACACCGACAATGCGGCACGCGAGATGCGCGAAAGGGTGCAGGCGGAAGTCGGAGCGAACCCTGCAGGCCTGCAGGCCTGTACTTTCCATGCCTATTGCAACAACCTTTTGATCCGGCATGGCAAGCAATTCGGCGTCCTTGATGACAAGGATCTGTGGATTTATCTGCGGCGGCGGTTGCGCGAGCTGCAACTGAATTACTTCGTGCGCGCGGCCAACGTCAGTAAATTTCTGGAAGATCTACTCGATTTTATGCGGCGCTGCCATGACGAACTGGTGGGGCCGGAAAAATACGCCGAGTATGTGCGGCGTCTGGAACGCGGCGAGCTGCCGATTCCGCGCGTCAGCAAGTCGAAGGACGCGAATGCCCTGTCGGATGAAGAAGTGCTGGGGCGTTGCCAGGAGATCGCTTCCGTCTTCGCCAAAGTCGAAGCGATGCTGCGTGAGGAAACTCTGGGGACGTTCGGGCACATGATTACCCGCGCCTACAATTTGCTGAACCAAGACGTCGAACTGCTGGCCCGGGAACGCGTGCACGCGCGCTACATTCTGGTGGATGAGTTCCAGGACGTGAACTTCGCGCAGGTGAAGGTCCTCCAAAGTCTGGCGGGGGAAGAGCAGAGTGTGTTTGCCGTGGGCGATCCCGATCAGGCGATTTACCGTTTTCGTGGCGCATCGAGTGCGGCGTTTGGCCTGTTCCAGCACAACTTCCCGACCGCGAAGCTAGTGGCACTGGGGAAGAACCGCCGTTCCACCACTCCGATTCTGCGCTGCGCGTATGCGTTGATTGCAAAGAATCCCGAGGTCTTTGCCGGCCGGGAGTTTTCTGCTCATGATTACCGGCGCGCGCCGCTGATTTCCGCCCGCGATGAGGAGAACCCGGAGGCGCAGAATGATCCAGTGGAGGCGGCACTGCTTACCGCCAAGGATGTCGAGTGTCACGACCTGGTGTCGGTGCTTCGCGAGCGGCAGCGGCGGTTGCGGTGCAAGTGGAGCGATTTCGCCATCCTCTACCGGCAGCACTCGCATCGCGATCAACTGGCGCAGGAACTGGCCGACGAGGGTATTCCCTTTTCGATCGAAAATATGGACGTGATGGACACGGCCGGTGCGCGCGACTTGTTGGCCTGCCTGGCCGCGGTGGTTTCACCGCGAGACGATGCCAGCGTGTTCCGCGTCGCGGCCTTTCCACGGTTCTCGATTGACCCGGAGAAGTTGCGCGCCGGAATCAAGGCGATTCCGCGCGACGACAAGAATTCCGGCGTGGCCACCGTCTTGGCTCAAATCGAAGGCGGAGCGGCGGTTTTGCGGGCGCTGCAGACTGTGCGCGACGAAATCTCGGCAGCCTCGGCGAAAAGCTGCGCCGCATGCGACATCATCATTCGCCACTTCGGCTTCGACCGTAAATCGCCGGCGCTCGCCGCCGTGGTCAAATTTATTGGCGACTGGGAGAGAAAGGCAGTCACGAAAACCGGCGAACTGGGCGAACTGCTCGATTACATGGAATATTTCCGCGAAGCGGGCGGCGCCATTTCCATGCCCTCGACGGAAGAAAATGCCGTGCGCCTGATGACCGCGCATTGCGCCAAAGGGCTGGAATTCGTTCATGTGTTCGTCATTCGTGCCAACTCGAATTCGTTTCCCTTTTCTTACAAAGAGTCGCTGGTGGAATTTCCTCGCGAGTTGCGGGATACCGATTCCATCGCGCCGCAGGATGACAAGACTTTGCACGAGCAGGAAGAAAGGCGGCTGTTCTACGTCGCCATGACCCGGGCACGCGATTCGCTGACCATGTATGCGCGGCAGGGCAAAGGAAAGGATTCCAGCCCGCCGGGTTTTCTGCGCGATCTGGTCAAGGACGCGGCGCTCAAGCGTTATCTGCGGCAGCGGCCGGCGCGGGGTTTTCAGACCGATCTGTTTGCCGCGGCCGGCCCTGATGCGCCCACACGCACTGCCCAGTGGCTGGCGCTTTCACCGGCTTCCGATCTCAGCGCCCGCCTGAGCGCCAGCGCGGTGCAGACATATGAAACGTGCCCTTTGCGCTTCAAACTGGAGCGCGAATGGAAGATTCCCGCAGAGGTTCCGGCGGCGATGCAGTACGGAGCGGCGATCCACCGGGTTCTTCGGGCTTACTACGATTCGGTGCGGTTCGAGCGTCCGATGTCGGAAGAAGCGTTGATTCAAATGCTCCGCGATGATCTGGCTGCGGCCGGGATTCAGGATCGCTATCAGCACGAGCTCTATGACCGGCAAGGCGTCGAGCAGCTCAAGGACTTTCTCGCCGCCTGCGGGCAAAAGCCGATACCCGCAGTTCTGCACACCGAAGAATCTTTTGAAGTACGCTTCGGCGAAAGCACGGTCGCGGGACGCATTGACCGCGTGGACAAGCTACCCGACGGCAAGGTTGCGATTACCGACTATAAGACCGGCAAGCCGCAATCGCAGGAAGACGCCGATGAGAGCCTGCAGCTTTCCATCTATGCGCTGGCGGCGCGGGAGAAGTGGGGCTATCGGGCCGATCATCTTGCGTTCTACAACCTGGAAGGAAACAGCACGGTGGTCACGCGGCGCGATGAGGGTCAACTCTTGGAAGCCAGGGCGCGGGTGCAGGAAGTAGCGAAGAATATCGGCGAGGGGAAGTTCGAAGCGAAGACCGGCTTTCACTGCAGCTTCTGCGCCTATCGCAGCCTTTGTCCTGCAACCGAGAAGCGCTTTGGCGCGACTTCGGTGGACGCCCCAGGGAGTGCAAAGCAGGGCAATCGTTGGCGCACAAAAACTTAGGGGACGCTTTCTGCGTCCCCTGTTTCGTCCGATTGCGGAAGGCTTAGTGTTTCTTCTTTGCGGCCTTCTTAGCTTTCTTCTTGGTTGCCATTGATCTATTCTCCCTTTCCATTGTTCATGGAGTCTGCAACGTTTAAACTGTTGCGACTGATTGAATGTATAGAGTCAATAAAAAGTGATGTCAAGAAAAAAATGACGTTGCGTGCGCATGCGAACGATGCACCAAGGTCACCACGACGAAGGAGAAAAGAAAATTTTCGAGAAAAAGTTCCCGTCGTGATCGCGCAGATCGCAACAATTCACTTAAGGCGAGTCGCGCGGAAGATTGGGGCGGCTACTTCGCAGGGTCGCGATGGATCCTGGGGGTCCGCAACTGACTTCAACTTTTTTCCTTCTCGGACATCTATAATTGAGGATCGCGAAATCATCGCTGGAGCAGATAAATGGCCGCTTTCGACGAGGTCGTCATCATTTCCGGCTGCCGGACGCCGGTAGGGAAATTTCAGGGGAGCCTTTCCGATTTGAGCGCGACCCAACTCGGGGCAATCGTGGTGCGCGAATCGGTGAAGCGCGCCGGGCTGGAACCGAGCCGAGTGGACGAATGCATCATGGGAAATGTCGTGTCCGCGGGGCTGGGACAAAATCCGGCGCGACAGGCGGCAATTTTCGGCGGACTCGCTCCCGAGGTAGGTGCCATGACTATAAACAAAGTCTGCGGCTCCGGACTGAAAGCTGTTGCTCTCGCGGCGCAGGCGATTCAAACCGGAAACAGTTCGGTGGTGGTTGCGGGTGGAATGGAATCGATGACTAATGCGCCTTACCTTTTACCGCAGGCGCGCAAGGGATACCGCCTGGGAAACGCGCAGGTGGTCGATTCGATGGTCAACGATGGCCTCTGGGATATTTACAACAACTACCACATGGGCATCACGGGCGAGAACGTCGCCGAAAAGTACGGCATCACGCGCGAGGAGCAGGATGAGTTCGCGGTGAATTCGCATCGCAGGGCGGTGGCGGCGATAAAGGAGTGCAGATTCAAATCTCAGATTATTCCAGTAGAGTTGCCGGTGAAGAAAAAAGGCGAGGCGCCGGTTATCTTCGATAAAGACGAATCTCCGCGGGAAGACACCACGATCGAAATTCTGCGCGCACTCAAGCCCGCTTTCAAGAAAGATGGCACTGTGACCGCCGGTAACGCTCCCGGAGTAAATGACGGCGCGGCCGCGGTGGTCGTGACCAGCGCTACGCTCGCAAAAGAGCTGGGCGCGAAGCCCATGGTGAGAATTGTCGCGCAGGCCACGAGCGGCGTCGAACCCAAGTGGGTGATGATGGCGCCGGTGGGCGCCGTGCGCAAGATTTGGGAGAAGACCGGCTGGAAGAACGCCGATGTGGATCTTTACGAGCTGAACGAAGCTTTCTCGGTGCAGGCGCTGGGCGTGATGCGGGAGCTTGGGCTCGATCCCAGCAAGACGAACGTGAACGGCGGCGCGGTGGCGATCGGGCATCCGATTGGGGCGAGCGGTGCGCGCGTGCTGGTGACGCTGATTTATGAGATGATCCGCCGCGACGTGCACCGTGGCATTGCGGCGCTGTGCCTGGGCGGGGGGAATGCGGTGGCGATGGCGGTGGAGAGATAAGCACTTTTCGTGGTTAGTCCCCCATTCTGCACATGAAGCCCCAGCCGCCGAAAAACTCGGTCACCGCCAGCAGCAGTTCGTTGTCGCCTTTCTTCAGGGAGAGGAAAACGGCATCGTGATTGGGATTGATAAGGCCCAGAAATCCCGGCTGGCGAGATCCAAAGGAGTTGTTCCCTTCGTAGATCGGCTGGCCGTTCAAGTACACGACCACCTCGTCGCTGTAGCCGACGTTCATCTTGCGGAGCGCGCGAACGCCGGAATGAATCGTCGTCCGGGCAAAGACGAACTTCGATCCCGCCACTCGCTCAAAGGGTTTGTAAGGGCCGGGCTGCTCCCCCGGTTGGTCGTTTGGCGGAAGCACATTAGGGTCGCGGCGATAGCGCCCGATCACGACCATGCCAGGATTTTCCGCCTTTACCTTTTCCCACTTCAAGCCGTGGATGTCGGGATACGAAGCAGGGTCTTTTTCTGCCGCGTCGAACGCATCTGACAATTCCCAGTCGGTCAGCGTGCCGGGCAAGTAGTCATCTTTGTGCGGAATGTGGTAGGTGGTGTTGTCGGGTGTGTATTCCAGGTTTGAAATATAGCCGCCGCCCTGCTGTCCCCAAAAACCGATGCTGCCGGTTGAATATCCGCGCTTGAGATCGGGGATGACCAGCGAAGGCTCGGTGGAGTGATTGAGAAAAAGTCTGGCTTCGACTCCGGCAACGACGACTCTCACGTGAAACCACTTGTCATAAGGAAATCCGCCTGCGCCCGCATAGGTAGGAATGTTGTACATCTGCCAGGCATTCGCGCCAAAAAATCCGGGTGTGTACTGCAAGGCCTGGGTTTCGCCGGAGAGTCCATTACGAAGGAAGAAAAGCTCGTAGTCATCTTCGGATTGCACGCGGAAGGCAAGACCGATGAAGGCGCCGTCAGGGTCAAAGGCTAGATCGGCATCAATGATACCGTTCTGCATCTCAAGATCGCGTATGTAAGCGAAGCCTTTGGTAAGGTGAAGGCTGGAGCGGCCAAGATATTCGGCGATATTGTTCTCGATTTTCTTCCCGGGATTGATCCTCTCGTTCTTCTCTCCGACGGTCCAGCGGTCCAAGTTCATAGGCACGGAAACGGATTGTCCCCAGAGAGTTGTGCTCAGCGTCAGAACCAGCAGCGATGCGAACGTGAAGCGATAACTAAGCGCGGCCATCATCAAGAGGGCTCCGTAACTGCAGTCTCTTGTTGACGGGTGGAAGAAGAATTGGGTAGCAAGCGCCAGCCTCTCGGATCGTTCGGTTGCGCGCAGGCGTGTCTAGTTATGCTACAAGTGTTGCGATGGCCGCGGTTACTTCCGACGACGATCGCCTTACGCTGATTTCTATCTCTGCACTTGCCTGCATTGTGCAGGACGTCCTGCATGAAGGCCTTGGTCACGGCGTGACCGCGTGGCTCAGCGGAGCCCACCGCATCACCATGAGCACGGTCGCGCTGCAGAGCGACATCGAAACACGCTGGATCGCCGCCAACGGCACGCTGGTAAATCTGTTCTTCGCGGGGATTTTCTGGCTGCTGCTGCTCAAGGCCGGAAGTTATCGCCCGGCAACACGCTACTTTCTTGTGCTCGCCATGGCTGGAAATCTATTCACGGGCACGGGCTATTTTCTGTTCTCTGGGGTCACGAATTTCGGCGATTGGGCGGTCGTGATCCGCGGATTGCAGCCGCACTGGTTGTGGCAGGTCGGACTGGTCGTGGTAGGTGCGGCTTCTTATTACGCGTCCATGCTGGTGGTGGCGGCGCAGCTACGGCCCTTCCGTGGCGTTGAAAATCCGAACCGGATGCGCGGGCTGTGCTGGACTCCATATTTCACGGATGGGATACTGGCGACGCTGGGAGGATTGCTGAATCCGGCAGGATTGTTCTATGTGGTGGCGTCGGCTCTCCCCTCAACCTTGGGTGCGAACGCAGGGCTGCTGAGCTTGCCGAGTATGATGCGCAGTGCCGGGGTGGAGAACTCGGTGAGGACGCTGAAGCGCAGCCCGGCGTGGATCGTAGTTGGCGCGGGGGCGAGCCTGGTGTTTGTCTTTGTAGTTGGCCGGGGGATTACATGGTCGCGGTGAGACTTCCCATGTGGAGACAGCCGCTGGGGCGTCCACTACATTCCGAGGGTAGCGGCGGTGCCCGCTTCTGCGATCGGCAGGGTCACGGTGAACACCGCTCCGCCGCCGGGGCCGGATGCCGCATCCACGTTGCCGCCGTGTTCGCGCAGAATTGCTTTGCAGATGCTTAGCCCCAACCCGGTGCCGCGCCCGGGGCGCTTGGTGGTATAAAACGGATCGAAGATGTCGGGCAAAATATCCGGTGGGATGCCGGGGCCATCGTCCTGAAAAATCACTGCCACCGACTTCTCCCGTTTTTCCAGCCGGATCCGCAAAGTGCCGCGGTCGCGCGCTTCGCGAATGGCTTGCTCAGCGTTCAAAATCAAGTTCAAGAACACCTGCATCAGTTGGTGGGCGTCTCCGCTTACCAGCGGAAGCGACGTGTCGTTCATGAAGTCAACGGTGATGTTGCTTTTGCGCAGCGAATAGGCGTGCAGGTGCAGGGTTCTCTGCACAAGTTCGCCGGGCGGGATCGGCGCCTTGCCCGGCGCGGGCGGACGCGAGAAGTACATCAGATTTTGCACGATCTCGGTCGCGCGGCGCGCTTGCTGCTGCAGAATCACTAATTGCTTTTTCGCGGCCTCGTTGACTTCGCTATCCTGCAGCAACTCGGCCATGCCCAGGATGCTGGTCAGAGGATTATTGAGTTCGTGGGCGAATCCGCCGATCATCTGGCCCATGGCCGCCAGGCGTTCGCTTTGGATGATCTGCTGCTCGAGTTTCTTCTCAACGGTGATGTCGCGCACCGAAACGATCACGCCGCTCAGCTTGTTCTCGGCATCGAATAGCGGGCTGGCCGAGGCGCGCATGGTGCGCCAGTTGCCATCGCGATGCTTGGCGCTGTACTCGCAGGCGCCGATGGTCTCCTTGCCGGAAAGAATGGCGTGGCAGAGAGCCAGCAATTCGAGCGGATGGTCCTCTTCTTCAGCAACCTTCTTTCCCCGCAAGTCTTCCGGCTTGTAGCCGAGCAGATCGCGGATGCGCGAGCTGACAAATCCGTAACGCTCTTCCCGGTCAATGACCAGAATCAGGTCAGGGAAGCTTTCGAGCAGGTAACGCTGAAACTCTTCCTGGCGGCGCAGCGCCCGCTCCATCTCGCGCCGTTCGGTCACATCCACCAGCGTTCCCTGGTAACGCACGATAGTGCCGGATGCATCCCAAACGGCGCGCGAGGTATCGAGAAAAATTCCCGGGGTTCCGTTCTTTCGCCGGAGTGTGATTTCGCGCGCGCGAACGCCGCCCTGATCGTCGGCGCTGCGGCCGAGCACGGGGCTTAGGGTTGGATCGGAGTTCAGAGCTCTGGGATCGAGCGCCAGCAGTTCCTGTTTGCTGTCGTAGCCGAGGATGTTGACCAGAGCAGCATTGCCATCGAGCAGCTTTCCCTCGGGTGTGCTGAAGTAAACGCCTTCCTGCAGAGTCTCAAACAACTCGGTGAAGCGCCGCTCCTTTTCGCGTTCTTCGGTGACATCGCGGGCGAGGGCGCTGGCGCCCACGACTTCATCTCCTTTGACGATGGCGTTCAACACGCAGTCAAAATACAGCACGCGGGAACTCGACTTCAGCCGAACCCGGACCAGTCCCGACCAGCGGCGAGTTTGGAGGAAACGAGCCAGACCATGCTGCAGGTCTTCGAATTTCGGTTCCTCCAGGAAGTCGTCAATCTTGTGCCCGACGGCCTCGTGGTAAGCAATGCCGAGCAGTTCGGTGACCTGGCGGTTCACCGTTTTCAGGCGGCCGTCTAGCGAAGCGGCAAAGGCGATATCGCCGAAAGAATCAATCAGCTCCTTGAAACTGCGTTGCGAACGCGCAATTAGTTGCCCGAGCTGATCGAGTTGCTCTTCGGTGGGCAAGCTGGCGCGTTCTTCGATCTCGCGCACCAATTGCCTCAGTTCTGTCACGCGCTTTCTCCGGCCATAAGCGAAGCCGGCGAAAGCGATGGCCACACAGAGCACCGCAATCGAGATCAGGCCGAGATGATAGGGGAGGGCTTGCAAGCGTTCCCAGGATTCCGCCGCTAAACCGGTGGCCAGGAGAATGACAAACAGAAGCGCAATCCGCCACAACCAGGCTTCTTCCCTCTCAAGATTGGTCGGCGTGCGCGGGGATGGGGCGGCTTGCATCTCTTGTTCTGCCATAGGCCAGCCGACGGGGCCTGGGATGTTGGACCTAGGCGCATCGTAATCCTCCGGATCGAGGTAAACAACGGCAACTCTGTTAGATAACTTGGTTCACAGACGAAACGCCGGCTCTGTGTTCATTGGTCACCAAATCCCTCCGCGAGGGCGGCGTAATCTGGAAGGTTCGCAGGGGATCATGCTCTACAAAACGCTTAGCGCGGCCGTCTATGGCATTGATGCCAACATCATCGAAGTGGAAGTGGATGTATCTGGAATCAAGACGAATGAAGACCACTTCCACACCGTCGGCCTGCCCGATGCCGCCGTGCGGGAAAGCCGTGACCGCGTCCGCGCCGCGCTGAAAAACTGCGGCTATGACATTCCGCCAACCCATATCACTATTAATCTCGCTCCCGCGGACATTCGTAAGGAGGGTTCGGGCTTCGATTTGCCCATGGCGCTGGGAATTCTTGGCGCTTATGGCGGCTTGAATAAAAAGGAGGTGCCAGATTGCCTCTTTGTAGGTGAGTTGTCGCTGGACGGCGGAATCCGCGGCGTGCGCGGCGCGCTGCCCATCGCCATCGAAGCCCGAGGACGGAAGATTTCGCGGCTGGTCGTGCCGGAGCTCAATGCCAAGGAAGCGGCCATGGTGGGAGGCGTGGAAATCTATCCGGTGCGTTCCCTGCTGGATGTAATTCGCTTCGTGAACACCGGCAACGGGATCGCGCCATTGCAGGTGGACCGCGCTGCCCTGCTGAGCGAGGCGCAGCATTTCCTAGTTGACTTCAAGGACGTGCGCGGCCAGCAATCCGCCAAGCGTGCTTTAGAAGTGGCTTGCGCCGGTGGGCACAACATTCTGATGATCGGCCCGCCGGGATCCGGCAAGACCATGCTGGCCAAGCGCATGCCGACCATCCTGCCGCCGTTCGCGTTTGAAGAGGCGCTGGAGACGACCAAGATTCACAGTGTTGCCGGCGTGCTCGATCACGGCGCTGGACTGGTGGGCGTACGTCCTTTCCGGTCTCCTCACCATACCATCTCCGATGCGGGATTAATCGGCGGCGGCGCTGTGCCTCGGCCGGGCGAGGTTTCACTGGCTCATAACGGAGTGCTGTTTCTCGACGAACTGCCAGAGTTTCCTCGAAACGTGCTGGAAGTGATGCGCCAGCCGCTCGAAGATGGGACCGTTTGCATCGCCCGCGCCTCCATGTCGTTGACTTTCCCGGCGCGCTTCATGCTGGCGGCGGCGATGAATCCCTGTCCCTGCGGCTATTTCAACGACCGCTCCCGCGAATGCCATTGCACTTCGCCCATGATTCAGCGCTACATGTCGAAAATCTCCGGGCCGCTGCTCGACCGCATTGACATTCATATTGACGTGCCGGCGGTGAACTACAAGGAGATGCGATCGGGCGCCGAGCCGGAAAACTCGGCGCGGATTCTGGAGCGCGTGTTGCGGGCCCGTGAAATACAGCTGCAGAGATTTTCGGCTTCTCCGCGCGACAAGCTTTACAACAATGCGCAAATGGGGCCGCGTCACATCCGCGCTTTCTGCGACCTTTCAGCCGACTGTGAACGCCTGCTCGAACGGGCCATGGCGCAGCAGGGCCTTACGGCTCGGGCCCACGACCGCATTCTGAAAGTCGCAAGGACAATTGCCGACCTGGAGGGCGGCAGCAACATCGAGCCGAAGCACATCGCCGAAGCGATTCAGTACCGGACTCTGGACCGAACGTTTTGGGCGTAGAGAACGCCGGAACAGCGACTCCAGTCCGCGGTGAGTTTCAGGTAAGGCAATGGGGATGAAGGGAGGGGCCGTCGCTTTTGGGACTTTCTCCCCTTTCTGGAAACCGAGCCCTTCGTGCGGGTCCAAATCTCTTGTCTGGCCTGAATTCCTGCCTAGAATCGAATTGTTCGCATTAGAGGAATTTCATTTTATGCGCATCTTGATTGCTGAGGATGATACTGCCCTGGCCAGCTTCGTGAAGAAGGGGCTTGAGGCCGAGCATTACGCCGTGGATATTTCCGGCGACGGCGAGCAGGCGCGGGGGCTGGCGGGCGAATTCGATTACGACATGGTGGTGCTGGATCTGAACCTGCCGCGTCTGGATGGCGTTGCCCTTCTTCGCTATCTGCGTACGCGGAAACCGAGCCTGCCCATCCTGGTGCTGACCGGGCGGAACCGGGTCGAAGACCGAGTACAGTGCCTGGACCTGGGGGCGGATGACTATCTGGCCAAGCCTTTTTCGTTTTCCGAACTTTCCGCGCGCATCCGGGCGCTGCTGCGGCGCTGCCATCTGCCCGCCGAGTCGGTGCTCACGGTCGAAGACCTCAAGCTCGACCGGGTGGAACGGCGGGTGGAGCGGGCGGGACGGCGGATTGATCTGACCTCGAAGGAATTTGCCCTGCTGGAGTATCTGATGCGCAATGCCGGCCGCCGCATTACCCGCGCCATGATCATCGAGCACGTCTGGAACCTGTCTTTCGATACCTGCACCAACGTAGTGGACGTGTACGTGAACTATCTGCGGCGCAAAGTGGATGACGGGTACAGCCGCCGCCTGATTCATACGGTGCGGGGGGTGGGCTATGAATTGACCCGCCGCGCCGAGGCGCAGCTATGACGGGGCTGGTGGCCGCAGGCGAAGGAGCCGCGCACCGGGGCGAATTGCGGCCGCTCTTGGCGGAGCTGTTCCATGCCCTGAGCCAACCCTTGACCAGCTTGCGATGCGGCCTGGCAGTTTCGTTGCAGGCGCCGCGCACCCGGCAAGAGTATCAGCGCCATCTGGAAATGGCGCTCGAGCAGGCGGAGTCTGTCAGCCGGCTCACCGAGGCGATTCGCGAACTGGTCGAAGCCGGTAATTATCAGGGGCGGCATGTCGTATCGCTGGGGCAGTATCTGCAGGAAGCGGCGGCCGACTTGCAGCCGGTGGCGGAATCGGCAGGCGTGATCATGTCCCTCCATTCGCAGGCGCTCTGCCCGGTGGATTTTTCCGCCGACCGATTGCGACAGGCGTTGCACTATCTCCTTGGATATATCCTGAACCACTCCGCGCCTGCCGCTGAAGTAAGCATCGCCGCGCAGGAAGACGGAGGATTCGCGGAAGTTACGGTCCACGGCTCGCAATGGGCTGAACCTGCTCCAGACCTCACCTCCGAAGGGCGGCAACTTCGCCGCCGGCTTGGCCTGGCATTGGCGCGGCGCATTTTCGAGCGCAGCGGCGGCCATCTGGACGTGCAGCAAACCGGCCCTGGCTTCTGCTTTCAGCTGCGCCTCCCTCTGGTGTGAGTCAGCCCAGTTGCCGGGTGGGTGATCGGCAAATCCTTCCCATTTCCGACGGCGGCGCAAACAACGGGAAAAACTTGCCCAGACAAGATATTTCTAATCTTCTCCTAACCGCTTTCTAATCTGCCTCGCATGAAATCGGTAACATGACGCCAACGACACTTCCCTCCACCAAAGGAGGCGTACTGGTTGCGAGTTCCAGCACTTCATTCCGCCAGCAGGTGCGGCGGAGCATCGCCGACAGCCGCGGCCCGGTACAGGAGGCGCAGGGCGGGGCCGACGCCCTGGTGAAGCTCGAAAGCGGGCAGTGGCAATTGCTGCTGCTCGACCGCCGGCTCCCTGACCTCGACGCCGAAGAACTGGTCGGGATCATCAAGCGGCGGTTTCCCGGCATTGAAGTCGTGGTGGTGGATTCCGACCGCGATGGGTTGCGGCCGTCCTCGGCGGCGGCAATGGGCGGTTACGATTCCTGGCTCAAGCCCGCCCCGGAACCCGCGTCCGAAGATACTTGGCTCATGCCCTCTGCCGCTGAGCTTGCGTGCGAAAGGGTTCCCTCCGCCTTGCCCGGCATGATCGGCGAGAGCGCGGTCATGCTGCGGCTCTACCGCATGACCCGGTTGGTGGCTCCGCGCAATCTGACTGTGCTGGTTCAGGGCGCGACTGGCACCGGCAAAGAACTGGTCGCACGCGCCATTCACACCCTCAGCCCGCGCGCCGCCAAGCCGTTCGTGGTGGTCAACTGCGCCGCCATTCCCGAAGCGCTTCTGGAATCGGAGCTGTTCGGCCATGCCCGCGGCGCCTTTACCGGCGCCGTACAAAGCTATCTGGGCCGGATCCAGCTGGCTCAGGGCGGGACTCTGTTTCTCGATGAAATCGGCGAGCTGCCTCTAAGCCTGCAGGCCAAGTTCCTGCGCTTTCTGGAACAGAAAGAAATACAGAGGCTGGGCAGCGTCGAAAGCGTGAAGGTTGAGGTGCGTGTTGTGGCCGCCACCAACGCCGACCTGGAGCACGAGGCCAGCTGCGGGCGCTTTCGGGAAGACCTGTATTACCGGCTGGCGGCGTTCCCGCTGGAACTGCCGCCGCTGGTGGAACGCGGCGGCGATGTTCGCCTGCTGGCCGAGCACTTTGTGGCAGCGAGCAAAATGCAGCCGCAGTCGGCGCCCCGGCTGACGGCGGCGGCGCTGGCGCGGATCGAGTCCCATTCGTGGCCGGGAAACGTGCGCGAGTTGCAGCAGGTGATCGACCGGGCGGCGATTTTATGCGACGGCGGCGACCAGATTTTGCCTGAGCACCTTCATCTTGGCCGGCGGCATTGCGTGCCGGCGGAAAAATCTGCCGGGATCGGGCCCGTCTGAGAAAGATCTCAGATTCGGGCGCGATCCCTGGCACCCAGGATGCACTGTATTTCTTGCCTATGGCAACATCCGTAGCAGCGATGGCGGATCCGTTGGCAGCGGCCCGGGAAGTTGACGGGCAGTCGCTGGCTGAAGCCTTCTCCTGCTTTGCGCGGGCGGCGGCGTCGCTCGAACAGGCTTATTCGCAGTTGCAGATGGAGGTGGCGCGCCTGCGCCAGGAACTGGAACAGACCAATCGCGACCTGGAACAGAGCCTTGCGGAGAACCACCGCATCCGGCAGCACCTCAACCGCATTCTCGAAGCTTTGCCCTGCGGTGTGGTGGTGGTAGAACCGGATGGCACGGTTTCTTTGGCCAACCCCGAAGCGCGGCATTTGATCAATGTTGCCGCCGGTTCGGCTCTGCCGGGGCGGGTCGCACACTTGTTTACTTTGGCGACTTGTTCCCGCAGAGAAGTGGAGTACGGCCGTGTCAGCGGGGAGGCGGAATGGGTCGCCTTGCGCCGCTCGCAGCTCAGCCCGGCCGACGGCGGAAGCGCGATTTTTATCCTGGAAGATGTGAGTGAGCTCAAGCGTTATCAGAGCGAGCATGAACAATTGCGCCGCCGCGAAGCTCTGGCGGAGATGTCGGCGACGCTCGCGCACGAGGTCCGCAATCCGCTGGGTAGCATGGAACTTTTCGCCGGACTCCTGGCCGAATCCGCGCTCAGCGGCGAACAGCGCGAGTGGACCGGCCACTTCCAGAGCGGACTGCGCACGCTCGCGGCAACCGTCAACAACGTGCTGCGTTTTCACAGCCTGCCCCAGGCGGAGCTGATCTCGGTGGATCTCGGGGAGTTGCTGGACTCGCTGGCTCAGTTCCTCGAACCGCAGGCGCGGCAGGCGGGAGTGAAAATCGAACTGGACCACAGGCTCGCGGGTGTGATGGTGCCGGCGGACCGCCATGCGATCGGGCAGGTTATCCATAATCTGGCGCGCAACGCTTTTGCCGTGCTGGCGCCTGGCGGAACAGTTGAGATCTCAGGGCAGGCGAGCGGAATCGGGGGCGACCGAAAGGCCCGCGTCGCTATCGCCGACAATGGCCCGGGCATTACGCCGGAAATTCAGGGGAAGATTTTCGATCCCGGCTTCAGCACCCGTCCGGGAAGCTCCGGACTGGGTCTGGCGGTGTGCCAAGCGATCATGGAGCAGCATCGCGGAGCGATTCATCTCGAGCGCCCCGCGGGTGGGGGGGCGAGATTTGTCCTCGAATTCCCTTTTTCCGGAGAATCCAAATGAACCAGTCGAGTTTTGGCGCTCCCAACCCGCGCGCACAGGTGCTGGTGGTGGATGACGATGCCGGCATGCGCACGGCGCTGGCCACCAGCTTCCTGCGCCATGGCTGGCGGGTAGAAACGGCCGCTGGAGCGGCGGAGGCGCTGGCCAAGTTCCGGCGCGCGCAGCATCCGCTGGTGGTGACCGACATCCGCATGAACGATGGCGACGGCTTTGGCGTGCTGCGCCAGGTGCACGATTGGAATCCCTCGACCGCAGTCATTCTGCTCACCGCGTATGGCTGCGTGCCCGATGCGGTTTTGGCCATGAAGGGCGGCGCCTGCGACTACCTGGTGAAGCCGGTGGCGTATGACCAACTGGAGCAGGCGGCGCGGCAGATTCTGGAGCGGGCGCAGGGGCTCGCGCCGCAGGAGAAACAGATCGTCGGCCAGTCGCCGGCCTGGCAACGCGCTCTCGGCCGCGCCCGCCAGGTGGCATCGAGCGATGCGGACGTGCTGCTGCAGGCGGAAAGCGGCACCGGCAAAGAGCTGATTGCGCGCCTGATTCACAGCCTGAGTCCGCGACGCGAGCGGGCTTTTGTCGCGGTCAACTGTGCCGCATTGCCCGAGAGCCTGCTGGAAAGCGAGTTGTTCGGTTACGCCAAAGGAGCCTTCACCGGGGCGGCGGCAGCCAAGCCGGGAAAATTTGCCCTGGCCCATGGCGGAACCCTCTTGCTCGACGAAATCGGGGAAATGCCCCTGGCCCTGCAGCCCAAACTTCTGCGCGTGCTGCAGGAGCGGGAGTTCGACCGCCTGGGCGATACCCGCCCGCAGCAGGTGGATATTCGCGTGATCGCGACCACCAATCAGCCGCTGGCCCGGCGGGTGCAGGACGGGTATTTCCGCGCCGATCTTTACTACCGGCTGAACGTGATCCCGCTCAGTTTGCCGCCGCTGCGCGAGCGCGGCGAAGATATCGCCGAACTGGCGGCACACTTTGCCCGTTTGTATGCGCCGGCAGGGGCTCCGCCGGGGATGAGCGCGGAATTCCTTCGCCGTCTGCAGGGCCATTCCTGGCCGGGGAACGTGCGCGAGCTGGCCAACCTCATACGGCGGGCGGTGACACTCTCGCCGGGAGAGATCGGCCTGGATGTTCTGGAGCCGACCGAAATCGAAAGCGGCGCGAAGCCCGCTCCATCCGGCGAGGATTGCCAGCTGCGTGCGGGAACTTCGCTCGAAAGCGCGGAGCGCGCGCTGCTGGCCATGACTCTCGACGCCACCCAGGGCAACCGCTCACGGGCGGCGGAGATGCTCGGCGTAAGCCTGCGCACGGTGCGCAACAAGATCCGCGACTACGGCCTGCCCCCCAGGAGCGGCTATGCCCATGATTAACGATTCGTTGACCAGCGATCCCGCCATCGAGTTGCTGACGCGCTTCCTCGATCTGAGTGTGCGGCGCAGCGAGCTGGTCATGTCGAACATGGCGAATATTGACACCCCCGGCTACCGCACCCAGGACATCAACTTCCGCCAGGAGCTGGAGCGCGCGACAGGCGGCGACATGGAATACGCCACGCTCGCGCCCACCGTCCGGTCCGTGCAAGGGCTGATGGCGCGGCCCGACGGCAATAACGTCAGCCTGGAACGCGAGAGCCTGCTTCTGGCCGACACCCAGCTACGCTTCAATGCCGGGGTGCAGCTGCTGCGCGACAAATTCAAAACCCTGCTCAGCGCGATTCACGAAGGGAGTTCCTCATGAACCTGTTTGCCATGCTTGAAGTCAGCGGCTCGGCCCTGACGGCCGAACGCCAGCGGGCGGAGGTGGTCACCAGCAACATGGCCAACGCCCAGACCACGCGCACCCCTGAAGGCGGCCCTTATCAGCGGCAGCTGGTGGTGTTTCGCTCGCATCGCATGGCGCCGTTTCCCCTGCTTCTGGCCGGCGGGCTGCGCGCGGCCGGGCGCGGCGTGCAGGTGGATCAGGTGGTGGCCGATCCCAGCCCGCCGATCGAGCGCTACCAGCCCGGACACCCCGATGCCGACGCCCGTGGTTATGTCGCGTATCCGGCGATCGATCCGGTCGAGGAGACCGCCGACCTGATGGGCGCGGTACGGGCCTACGAGTTGAATGCCTCGGCGGTGCAGGCCACGAAAACCATGCTGCAGCAGTCGCTCGATCTGCTGCGCTGAAATCGGGAAGATCGCGAAAGGAAAAACGCCAGATGGCAAACCCAATATCCGACCTGCGCCTTGTGCCGGGCCAAGCCGATCTCAGCCCGGCCAGCACCGGCCCGCGGGAGTGGGGCTTCATGGAGACGCTGCGCGGCGCCATGAACCAAGCGGAACAGCTGCAGGGCGCGGCCGACAGCCAGGTGGGGGCGCTGCTCGAAGGCAACGGCATGGATGTGCACAGCGCCATGATCGCGGTGGAGAAGGCCGATCTATCGTTTCAGCTGATGATGCAGGTGCGCAATAAGATCGTCGCCGCCTATCAGGAAGTTTCGCGCATGCAGTTCTGACCGTTCCCTAGGAGAAGCTCTTGGAAGCCCCGAAATCATTCGGCCAGGCGGTGCAGCAGTCGGGGCAGCTCTTGCGCGGGCTGACGCTCGGGCAGCGCGCGCTGCTGCTGGGCGGAGCCGCCCTGGTCGGAATCACGCTGTGGGTATTCGTGGGGCTGATGGGCAAGCCCAAGTTTGTCACGCTCTATTCCGGATTGAAGCCGGCCGATGCCCAGGCTATGGGCAGCCGTCTGGCAGCCAAGAACATTCCCTACGAGCTTTCCCCCGACGGCTCGTCGTTGCTGGTCCCGGCCGAACAGCTCGACGCCAGCCGCCTGGAGACGGCGGCGCAGGGGCTGCCGCGCAGCGCCCGCATGGGCTTTGAAATCTTCGATACACCCAACTGGGCGGGATCGGATTTCACCGAGAAGGTGAACTATCAGCGCGCGCTCGAAGGCGAGCTGGAACGCACCCTGCAGACTCTGAGCGAAGTGGAAAGCGTGCGGGTGCATCTGGTGCTGCCCCGCGAGTCGCTGTTCAGCGAGGAGGAGCGGTCAGCCAAGGCCGCCGTCATTATCAAAACGCGGGGCGGCGGGCTCTCGGAGCAGGCGCAGGCTGCGATTCCGCAGCTGGTGGCGAGCGCGGTGGACGGGCTGCATCCGGAAAATGTCACCGTCGTGGATGCCGACAGCAATACGCCGCTGGTCCGGCGGCGCGGGCCGAATGGCGCTGGTGCGGCTTACGATCTGGACGAAGAACTGGGCAAGACGCTGGTGCGAACCCTTGAGCCGGTGGTGGGGGCGGACCATGTCCGCGCCAGCGTGCATGTGGAATACGATCTGAGCACCAGCGAGAATACTGAAGAAATCTACGACCCCAAGACGACGGCTACGCTGACCCAGCAGAAATCGGAGGAGAACGCCGGCGGAGGCGGGCCGGCGGGAATCCCGGGGACGGCCAGCAACCTTCCCGGCTCGGCCGCGCCCAAAGTGGCGGAGGCGGCGCGGGAGACAGAGTCGTCGCGTTCGGAGAGCGAGACTTTTGCGGTCAGCAAGAGCATCCGCCATACCACCCAGCCGCCGGGGCGCATCCGGCGCCTTGCCGCCGCCGTGCTGGTGGACGATGCCACTGAGACGACGGAGAAAAACGGGGCGAAGACGACGGCGCGGCGCAAGCGCACGCCGGAGGAGATGAAGGAGATCGAGCAACTGGCGGGAGCGGCCATCGGGCTCGACAGCCAGCGCGGCGACATGCTGGCGGTGCAGAACCTGTCGTTCCAGGAGCTTCCCGCCGAGCCCCTGCCTCCGCCTTCGAAGCTTGAGCGCACGCGCAAGCTGGTGCTCGAGTGGTCAGGGCTGCTGCGCTACAGCGGGGTTCTCGCGCTTTTCCTTATCGTCTATTTTCTGATGCTGCGGCCGGTCAAGAAGCAGATTGTGACCGCGCTGCGCGAGCTGCCGGCGCGGGCGGCGCGCGGGTCGAAGGAACTGGCGCAGGCGGCGGCCTCGGCCTCGGGCAGCATTGAAATCGAGCTGCCGCCGGGCACCGACCAGGCCCGGCGGGCGACGGCGCTGAAGCGCCAGCTGACGGAAAAAGTCAAGACTGAGCCGGCCGCGGCGAGCCGCCTGGTGCAAAGCTGGATCCGTGAGGATAGCAAGTCATGAACCCGGCGCCCAACCCGCTGGCCGGCGTCCGCAAGGCGGCGGTCCTACTGGTCCTGCTAGGAGAGGAAAGTGCCAGCGAAATCTACCGCAATCTTGCCGAGCAGGATCTGGAGCAGCTAACCCAGGCCATCGCCGAGCTGGAATACATCGATCCCCCGACCGCGCTGGGCGTGCTCGAAGAGTATCACCGCATGGCGCTCACCCAGGACTACCTGGCCCAGGGCGGAACCGATTACGCGCAGAAACTCCTAGTGAAGGCTTTCGGCGACTCGGGTGCGCAGCAGCTGTTGCGGCAGGTGTCGCACGCCATGGAGATGAGCGCCAGCAAACTCGATTCGCTGCAGAAGTCGGACCCGCAGCAGCTGGCGAAATTCCTGGAGAACGAGCATCCCCAGACCATCGCGCTGATTCTGGCGCACCTGGATTCCAAGCGCGCCTCCGAGCTGCTGATGCGTCTTCCCGAGACCCTGCGCGCCGAGGCTATCAAGCGGCTGGCGCAGCTGCGGCAGTTTTCTCCGGAGATCGCGCAGAAAGTTTCCGAGGCGCTGCACAAGCGCCTGGAAGCCCTGGGCGAACAGCACCGGCGCGCCTACGCCGGATTTCAGGGGGTGGCCGATCTGTTGAACCGCATGGACCCAGTGCAGGCCAAGGTGATTCTCGAAGCCATCGAGAAAGATGATCCCAAGGTGGCGCTCGGCATCCGCAACTTGATGTTCACCTTCCAGGATCTGCTGGGCGTGCCGGAGGCGGGGGTGCGCGAGCTGTTGGGACAACTGGACAAGAAGACGCTGGCCACCGCGCTGCGCGGGGCCAGCGAAGAGCTGAAAAACTATATCTTCAAATCCATGTCCTCGCGCGCGGTGGAGATGCTGAAGGAAGACATGGACGTGCTGGGGCCGGTGCGATCGCGTGATGTGATCAAGGCGCAGCAGGAGGCGGTGGCGATCGCGCGCAAGCTGGAAGCGGAGGGCAAGATCTCGCTGGGAGCCGAAGAAGATGAGTACGTCGTCTAGTCCGGCGCTCGGAGAGCGGCCGGGGGCGGAGGTGCAGCCGTTTCAGTATGCCGAACTCGAACTGCACGCCGCGACGGGAAAAACCGCGCCCTCCGAAGGCGCGCTGCAGGCCGTGCGGGAGGCCGCCACCCGCGAAGCCGGGCGCCAGGAAGGGGAGGCGCAGGCGCGCGCCGCTTACAACACGCACCTTGAGGAAATCCGCGACAGCGTGCGCACTGCGGTCGCGGACTTCGCCATGCAACGGACCAGGTATTTTCAGCAGGTCGAAGGCGAGGTGGTGCAATTGGCGCTGAGCATTGCCCGCAAGGTGCTGCACCGCGAATCGCAGCTGGATCCGCTGCTTTTGGCGGGCATGGTGCGGGTGGCTCTGGAGAAAATCGAAGCCGGAACCAAAGTTGCGGTGCGGGTGCACCCGCAGCAGGTTTCCGAATGCCGCGGTTACTTTGCCCATCACATGGACGCGCACAATGTGCCGGAAGTATTGGAGGATCCGGCGGTGGCCATGGACCATTGCCTTTTGCAGACGGCGCTGGGCAGCACTGAACTCGGCCTGGAAGTTCAGCTGAAAGAGATTGAACAGGGGCTGTTTGATCTGCTGGCGCGGCGGCCGGCGGGGGCATAAATGGACGCAACCGGGGGGCTGCTGGCGCCTTACTTCAAGCAGCTGACCGCCTGTAGCGCGCTGCGCTGGGAGGGCCGCGTCACCCAGGTGATCGGCCAACTGGTGGAATCGGAAGGACCCTTCTGTTCGGTGGGAGAGTTAAGCCAGGTGGTGACGGCGGGCGGCCGCGTCTTCCCCGGAGAAATCGTCGGATTCCGCGGCACGACGGTGCTTTCCATGCCGCTCGAGAGCCCGAGTGGCATCCGCTTTGGCGATCGGGTAGTGACTTGGGGAGCGCGGCCGACGCTGCGGGTGGGAGAGGCGCTCTTAGGGCGGGTGATTGATGGCATGGGCGAGCCCATTGACTCGCTCGGGCCCTACAGCGGACGCGATCAGCAGGTGCTCGATGCGCCGGCGCCACTTCCCCTCGAACGCCATCTGATCCGCGAGCCGATTGGCTGCGGCATTCGCGCGGTAGATGGATTTCTGACCTGCGGCAGGGGACAGAGAGTAGGCATCTTCGGCGGCAGCGGCGTGGGCAAGAGCACGCTGATTGGCATGATGGCGCGAAACACCAGCGCCGATCTGACGGTGCTGGCCCTGGTCGGGGAACGCGGGCGCGAGGTGCGCCACTTTCTGGAAGACGCGCTGGGGGAAGAAGGCAGGAAACGTTCCGTAGTGGTGGTCTCGACCTCCGACCAGTCGCCGCTCCTGCGTATCCGCGCAGCTCTGGTCGCGACGGCCATCGCGGAGTATTTCTGCCGAGAGGGCAAGAACGTGCTGCTGGTGCTCGATTCGCTGACCCGTCTTGCAATGGCGCAGCGCGAGATCAGCCTGGCGGCGGGAGAGCCGCCGACCGCCAAAGGCTATACCCCGTCCGTCTTCACTTTGTTGGCCAAGCTGATCGAGCGCGCGGGAAAATTCGGCGCTGGCAGCATCACCGCCTTTTACACCGTGCTGATGGAAGGTGACGACCAGCAGGATCCGCTGGTGGACGGTGCCCGAGCGCTACTCGATGGCCACGTTATGCTGGATCGGAAGCTGGCGGCGCGCAATCATTATCCTCCGATCTCGATTCTCGACAGCATCAGCCGGCTCATGCCCATGGTGACCACGCCGGCGCATCTGGCAAAGGCCAATACCCTGCGCCGTCTGCTGGCCGCCTACAGAGCCTCCGAAGACCTGATCCGCATTGGCGCCTACCAGAAAGGCAGCGACCCGGCGCTCGATCAGGCAATCGAGATCTTGCCGAAGCTGAATCAGTTTCTCGAACAGGGCCCGAACGAAGCCGGTACCCTGAGGGACACGGTGGACAAGCTTCTCGCGCTGGCGGGCTAGGAGATTATGGGCTTCCGCTTCCCCCTCGAAACACTGTTGCGGGTACGTCAGGGATTGGAGCGCCGCGAGGAATTGTTGCTGGCGGAGGCCAATCACGCCGTGACCTTGCGGCGGCAACAGATGGCGCAAGTGGACGGCGCGGTGGCCGAACTGGCGGCGCGGCGCGTCCGGCAACTGCAATCGGGACTGAGCGCTGCCGAGATGCAATTTGATCTGCTCTGCCGCTCTGCGCTCATGGACCGCCGGCAGGTTCTCGAAAAAGAACTGGCCCAGGCGCAGGACGCTCGCGCGCGCCGGCAGCAGGCGTTTTATCGAGCCCGCCAGCAGCGCGAAGTCCTGGATACTTTGCGCAACCACCAGCAGGAAGATTTTCGCGAGCAGGATAGCCGCAACCAACAGCGCCAGTTCGACGAGCTTTTTCTGCGCCGCGCCCACCGGCAACACGGTTAGGGTTTGCCCATCCCGCTGGGCAGCGCTTGCCCAGAAACACCGTCCCGTCCGGCCGGCCGTGCCGGCTTCTTCCCGGCGCAAATCAAGTCTGAGCACGCGATTTCAGACAGTTGCCGCCGGGCGCATCCAGACGCCGCGATTTGGTTCCTCACATGCTTTTCTCCGAACTGCTGGTAACTGGTATTGTGATCGCGAATCTATCCCAATCCGAAACCGCGCCGCTAAACCTGCTGCTGTCGCTGGGCGTGGCGGCCGTGCCGGTTGCGCCAAGCGAGGGCGGATTTGCTCAGGCGTTACAGACGGCAGCTGGCAGCCTTCCGCTTCCTAGCGTGAAGGCGCAAGCCCAGCTGGTCCCAAATGCAGCCTCGGGCAAGCCGGCGGGAAAGAAAGCGGCCGCACCGAGTTCAGATTCAGCTCTGCCCGTGCCGGTACCGGCCATGCCCGCGGCGGCCATCAGCAACGTCCCGCTTCCGGCGCTCTTGAATGCAACATTGAATGGAACCGGCACAACGCCACTACCCACGATATCAAGCGCGCCTGCGGAGACCGGACCCGCGTTGCCCTCCGAGCCGCCATCTATTGCGAACCCGGCTTTGAGTGTAGCTTCCGATGCGCCCGAAGCTGCTGCCAAGGGACGATCGCCGGATCTGATCTCGGCGTCAGAGAAAAAACCCGCGCCACCTGCCTCGGCCGCCACCAGAGCCGGCAGCGCTCCCGCACCTGAGCCAGAAAGACAGGTCATTGATGCTGCCGAGGAATGGCCGGCAAGTGCAGATGCGGGATCACAGGAAACAGGGGCTACAGCGATGGCAGAGATGGTTTCCGGGCCGCTCCCGGCGGATGACGGAACTTGGGCAGTGACTCAGGAACCCGTCCCTGTGCAAGCCGCACCGGAACTGGGCGCTGCCGAGCATCCCGCGGCACACGATCCGGTAGCCGCACAGGTCACTCCGGAAGAAGCGGCAAGCTCGGAGCCCGATGTGGTGTTGCGGGAACTGGTACGAATGGACAGCGTGACGGGCAGCGTCATCGATCAAGCCGCCGATGGCATGAGCGCCGCGGTTCCGAAACCCTCCCCGCTGATTTCTACATCCGGGGGTGTGCCGCCGCAAGCTGCGGCGGAACTCCGCGCTGCCAATCTTCCGCATGCTGTGAATGCTACCGATAAACCGGCAAGCCAGGCAGCCCTCCCTGCCGGTGCATCCGCCGCTCCGCAAGATCCCGCCAAGCCGCCGATAACGACGCATGCGGCAACCGAGAAAAATGTTCCAGCTTTTTCGGGCCCGGCGATCTCAGAAACCGCGAAACTGATTCTGCCGCAGCATTCCACGGACTTGAAATCTTCCGCAGTTACGGCTGGCGCTGAAACCCAACTGGCAGCGCCAGCGGCGACTCGCACGGAAACCCATGCGGGATCGAAGCCTTCCGATGTGTCAAGCGGCGCAGGCGATAGCAACGCGGCTCCGGCTTCGCCCAATCCTGCAGCGGTAATGGTACAGCCGGCGACCAATAGCGGCCAATCAACACTCGCGACAGCGGCGGCGAGCGGCGTGCCGGTGCCGCCCGCGGTGGTCATGAACCAGGGTACCGAGCCTGTGACCGCAGAGTCCGCTTCTCGGCCGCAGGACACTGCGCCGTCTTCTGCGCCCGCTGTACCGGCCGCTCCGGCGGTCGGCGAGGTGCAGGCGGCGCGCATCGTGCAGGGCATAGGGCAATCGGAAATGCATATCGGGCTGCGTACGCAGGCTTTCGGCAGCGTCGAAGTCCATACCGTGGTAAAGGACAGCCAACTCGGCCTGACGCTAGGCAGCGAACGCGGCGACCTGCGGAATTTCCTGGCGCCGGAGATGGCCGGACTGCAGAGCGTCTTTCATCTGCAGGAGCTGCGTTTCGGCCAGATCCGCTATCTGGAAAATGCCTCGGGACCGGGCGCGGGATTTTCCGGAGGCAGTCATTCTCAGTCGCACGCCCAATCGCAATCCCAGTCGCGGCAGCCATCCTTTCCACTCGGAGTGGTTCCGGTTGAAAGCGGCGTGGAGGGCGCCGTCGCATGGGAGGAACCTCCCACCATGACGGCCAGACTTAATGTTCACGCTTGAAATGAAACCAAGAAGGAGAGAACCATGAATGTCAATCCGCTGCTGGCGAGCATCATGAACCACGCCGCCAGCCCATATTCCGCACAGCAAGCTACACCCGGCACCAGCAAGAGCATGGCGAGCAACAACACCAGCAATCCCACCGATCCGACCAACGGCACGGAAAGCATGTTCATGCAGTTGCTAACCGCGCAACTGCAGAACCAAAGCCCGCTCGATCCGGTGGATCCCACGCAGTTCACTTCACAACTGGTGCAGTTCAATATGCTGGATCAGCTGACACAAATTAACCAGAACCTGCAGACCGCCCTGGGGATAGCGGGGCAGTCGCAGGGCAGCAACAGCACGCCCCAGATTTAAGGAGAGCAATCCATGCCGAATTTTTCCATTCCACTTTCCGGGCTGACCGCGGAGTCCACCGCGCTGTCAGCCATTGCCAACAACCTGGCCAATCAGAATACTCCCGGATACAAGGACACGCAGGTGTTGTTTCAGGACCTGTTCTATCAGAACCTGGGAACCACCGGCGCCGGCGATCCGATTCAGTTGGGCGCGGGAGCGGCGGTGGGTTCGATGCCCGGGAACTTCACCCAGGGCAGCGTCACCGCAACCGGGGTCGCCACCGATGTGGCGATTCAGGGCGGGGGATTCTTCATCGTGCAGAAGGACGGCGTAACCAGTTACACCCGCGCCGGCGATTTCTCGGTGGACAAGAACAACTTTCTGGTGACCGCCGATGGGCAGCAGGTGCTGGGCTATCCCGCGGTAAACGGCGTGGTGAACACCGGCACGGGTGTTGGCCCGCTGCAAATTGGCGCCGGAACCATCAGCCCCCCTTCGGTCACCACCACCACCCAGATTCAGAGCAATCTGAATGCGGGCGCGCAAGTGGGCGACGTGTATTCGACCCCGCTCACAATTTACGATTCGCTGGGCGCGGCCCACACTCTGACCTATACCTTCACCAAGACAGGCGCGAATGCCTGGAGCTATTCTCTGTCGGTTCCCACCGGCGACTTCACGCCGCCTGCCAACTGGCAGTTTCCGGCCGGTGTGGTGGCGCAAGGGACGATGACCTTCGACGGCAATGGCAATTTGCTCACGCCCGCCGCCAACGTCACCGGCATCACCATTCCCAACCTCACCGATGGCGCATCCGACATGAACTTCGAATGGGATTTGTATAACGGGACTTCGCCGGTCATCACGCAAGTGGCGGCAGACAGCAGCACTTCGTCGGCAAATCAGAACGGGGCCACGAGTGGAACGTTGACCGATTTCAGTATTGGGTCGGACGGAACCATCACGGGATCGTTTAGCAACGGTAAGAATGCGGCCCTGGGGCAGATTGCCCTAGCCAACTTTGCCAATGTCGAAGGACTGGAGGCCAACGGATCCACTAACTATGCCGAGACTCTGGCTTCGGGCCAGGCGGTGGTGGGCACGGCCGGTAACGGTGGACGGGGCACGCTCTCCGGTGGGTCGCTGGAACTTTCGAACGTGGACATTGCGACGGAGTTTGCCAATTTGATCGTGGCCCAGCGCGCCTTCGAGGCCAACGCGAAGGCGATCACCACCTTTGACCAGATCACGCAAGATACCATCAACCTCAAACAAGGATAAGCCGGACACGGCTCCGCCGGCGCCGACCGGCGGAGCAGCCTGGCTGAGCGTTTTCTAATGAGACTTCTCTGAGCTTTGTCCTTCCGTCTCACCCGGCGATCTCCCTCCACGGGAGATCGCGGCCGCTATCCCGCGGTGAAACGGGGGCTTTCTGCCTGCGCCCTTCAGTTCCGCAGCACCTCAGTCTGCGGCACGCCGTTTGCTCCTTCCTTTCCCGTTGCGTCCGATTCCCCGCCACCATGACCGAGCCCGCGAGCGTTCCGAAACCCGCGCCTGAGACTTTACCGGCCGCCGATGCCTGGGCGCACGTGCTCGGCCTGCCGTGCACGCTGACCGTGGACATGCCCATGCCGGGCTTCACGGTGGCGGACGTGTTGCGCCTGCAGGCGAATGCCGTGGTTGATTCGCACTGGCGCGTGGGCGTGGATGTGCCGCTGCGGCTGAATGGAGAGCTGATCGCAAGCGGCGAATTCGAGGTTGTCGGCAATCATCTGGCGGTGCGGCTGACGGAATTGGCCTAAGTCAGGAACTCAGACCCTGAAGAGGAGGAAGACAGAAATGGCAAGTGCAAGAAATCGGTGGGACCACGCTGTGGAACGGTTGGGTGCGCTTCTGCGCTGCTCGCGGGGCTTTCCCCAGCGGCAGCTGCATCTATGCGAGACGCTGCAGTTGGGTGAGCGGCGCTTTGTGGCGGTGGTGGAATTCGAGCGGCGCAAGTTCCTCATCGGGGGCAGCGGCACGTCGGTTTGCCTGCTCACGGCGCTCGGCGGCGGTGAAGGCACCGCACCGCCTACGAATGACGACGGGATACGCGAGTTCGCCTTCACCGGCGATGGGCAGCTGCAGACCGTGGACCCTCTGCGGCAACGGGCTACCGGATGAAGCGGTCCGCCCGAATTCGCATCGCGCTGCTGGGCTTCTTGCTGGGGCCCGCTTCGGCCTGGGGGGCGATTCTCCGGTCGCGGTCCGCGGCTGGCATGCCTGGGTCCGGCGCAGCGGGTGCGAACGGCTCGGTGCCCTGGAACATCCTTGTTCTGCTCACCTTGCTGACCCTGCTGCCCTCGCTGCTGCTTGCCATGACACCGTTCGCTCGCCTGCTGGTGGTGTTTCATTTTCTGCGCCAGGCTTTGGGAACTCAGACCACGCCGACCAACCAGACCCTGATCGGCCTGTCCCTGATTCTCACGTTTTTTCTGATGCAGCCGGTGATGGCGAATATCTACGACGCGGCGGTTGTGCCATATGAGAAAGGCCGGGTGGATGCCATGCAGGCGGCGGAACTGGGCGCCGTGCCCCTGCGCCACTTCATGCTCAAGTTTGCCCGCGAAAAAGATCTGGCACTGTTCCTGGAGCTGGCGAAACAGCCGCGGCCTGCCCGGCCGGAGGACGTATCCATGCGCGTGGTCATGCCGGCTTACATCCTGTCGGAGCTGAAAACCGGATTCCAGATCGGCGCCGCCCTCTACCTGCCTTTTCTGGTGGTGGACATGGTGGTGGCGGCGATTACGACTTCGATCGGCATGCTGCAGTTGCCGCCGGTGGTGATCTCGACTCCGCTCAAGATTCTGCTGTTCGTCATGGTGGACGGGTGGAATCTGCTGGTGGGGTCGCTGATGAAGAGTTTTGCCTGAACAAGTTTGCGGGAGGAGAAAACCATGTCACCGCAGGAAACCGTGGAACTGGCCCGGCGCACGCTCGAGACCGCCCTTTCGATCGCGGCGCCGCTTTTGCTGATCGCAACCCTGGTGAGCCTGCTGATCAACATCGTGCAAGTGCTCACCTCGCTCCAGGACACCATGCTTTCGACCGTTCCCCGCCTGGCGGCGGTGGCGACCGCGATCTTTGTGCTTCTGCCCTGGATGACGCGCCGGCTGGCGGTGTTTACCGTGGCGGTGTTTTCCGACTTTCGGCCGTACTTGCGTTAGCTGGCTATGGAATCCGTGCACCTCGAATCCGTGTTGGCGGCAGCGCTGTTCGCCGGAGTGCGCATCGGCGGGCTAATGCTGTTCGCTCCCTTCTTCGGCAGCGCCGCCATTCCGGTGCCGCTCAAAGCGGCGCTTACCGTCGCCCTGACCGCTCTGCTGTATCCCGTGTATGGGCCGGCCCGGATCGAGACCAGCGCCTTCGCCTGGGTCGCGGTGGTGGGTAGCGAGGCGATCATCGGCCTGCTGCTCGGGCTGGCGGTCCAGTTTGTGCTGGAGGCGGCGCAGATGGCGGGGCAGATTCTGGGGGTGCAGGCGGGATATTCGCTGGTGACCTTGCTCGATCCGCAGACCCAGGCGGATACGCCGGTCATGGCGACGTTCTGCCAGATGGTGGCGCTGCTCATTTTTCTGCAGGCGAATGCCCATCACTGGCTGCTGCGCGCCCTGGCGGCGAGTTTTTCCTATCTGCCCCCGGGCAGCGCTCTTGAAAAAGTGGCGGCTGGCCGCGGCCTGATCGAGGCTGCGGGCGGCATTTTCCTGGCCGGCTTCGAACTCGCAGCGCCGGTGGTGACGGCCACCCTGGTGGTGGATGCCGCCCTGGGTTTTCTGGCCAAGGCCTCGCCGCAGATGCCGGTGCTGTTTTTGGGGCTGCCGGTCAAAAACGTCATCGCGCTTAGCGTTCTGACCGCAAGCCTTGCGCTGTGGCCGCGCTGGTTCGAACACGGCTTTGCAGCGGGCTTTCAGATGGGGGAACGCTGCTTGCATCTGGCGAAATAAGACATGCCCGACAGCAGTAAAACCGAACAGGCAACTCCGCGCCGGCGGCAGAAGGCGCGGGAGCAGGGGCAGTTGGCGCGCAGCCGTGACCTGATCTCTAGCGTCGGTGCGGGCGCGGGCGTCATGCTGTTGGCGGCCGAGGCTCCCACATTCGCCGCCGCGTGGCGGTCTTTGCTCAGCCGCACGCTCGACGCCGCGGTCAGCGGACAGCCCGATCCCGCTGCCTGGTTCGGCTCCTCGGTGTTCACCGCCTTGCGCCTGACGAGTGTGGTGATGGGGCTGAGTTGGATGGCGGCGCTGCTGGCTGCGGTGGCGCAGGGCGGGCTGGTGTTCGCCCCGACCGCGCTCGCTCCCAACCCCTCCCGCATGAGCCCGGCCAGCCGCTTGCAGCAGCTATTTTCCCTGACCGCGCTGAGCCGTCTGCTGAAATCGCTTTTGCCGGGTTCGGCCGTGGTCTATCTGGCGGGCGCCATTCTCGCCCGGGAGTGGGGCGCGCTGGCGCAGGTGTCGCACGCGGGCGCGGCCCGTCTGGCGGCCTATAGCCTGGGACTGGCCTTCGAACTGGCCTGGAAGGCGGCGCTGGTGATGCTCGTGTGGTCGGGCGCGGATTACCTGATCGAGCGGCGCAAGCTCGAAGGTGACCTGCGCATGAGCCGCCAGGATCTGAAAGACGAATACAAGGAGACCGAAGGACACCCCACGGTCAAGGCGCGAATCCGCCGCCTGCGCCGCCAAGCGCGGCGACGCCGCATGATCGAAGACGTCAAGCGCGCCTCGGTGGTCATCACCAACCCCGATGAATTTGCCGTTGCCCTCGAATACCGCCCGGAGATGCCGGCACCCACGGTCGTGGCCAAGGGGCGAAACCTCCTGGCCCAGCAGATCAAGCAGGCGGCGCGTTGGCACGGCATTCCCCTGGTCGAAAACCGGCCGCTCGCCCACGCCCTTTACCGCGCGGTCGAGGTTGGGCAAAGCATTCCCCCGAAACTTTATGCCGTAGTGGCTGCCATCCTGGCCGCGATCTACCGCGCCCAGGAGCGGGCCAGCCGGACGGCGCCTTCAGGAAGGGCGGAGAGATAAGCCGATGGCGGAAGAGGCGGTGCTGGCGCGCAATCCGGTGGTGGAATGGGCGGTGCCGGTGGCTGCCGTCACCCTGGTGTTCGTCATGCTGGTGCCGATGCCTTCCCTGCTGCTCGATGTGCTGCTCGCGACCAGCATCGCGGCCTCGGTGCTGGTGCTGCTCACGGCCATTCATATCCTTCGCCCAGCGCAGTTTTCGGTATTCCCCAGCCTGCTCCTGCTGCTGACCCTGTTCCGGCTCTCGCTCAACCTGGCCTCCAGCCGGAGGATTCTGCTGCACGGCAACGAAGGCGCGGCCGCCGCCGGGCGGGTGATCGAAGCCTTCGGGCAATTCGTGGTGGGCGGCAACTATGTCGTGGGCTTCGTGCTCTTTGTCGCCCTGATCGCGATTCAGTACATCGTGGTCAGCCACGGCGCGGTGCGCACCGCCGAAGTGACCGCGCGCTTCACCCTCGACGCCCTGCCTGGCAAGCAGATGGCAATTGACGCCGACCTGAATGCCGGGTTGATTGACGAGGCGGCGGCGCGCGCCCGGCGCGAGCAGATCGCGCACGAAGCCGAATTCTACGGGGCCATGGACGGGGCAGCGCGCTTCAACCAGCGCGACGCCCTGGCCACGGTGCTGATCACCGCCGTCAATATTATCGCGGGCTTCCTGATCGGCGTCTTTCAGCTCGACATTCCCTTCCACGAGGCGCTCAAGACCTACACCGTGCTGACTGTGGGCGACGGCCTGGTCACCATGATCCCGTCGCTCTTGGTTTCGATGGCCGGCGGCATCGTGGTCACGCGCGCCTCGTCAGGCACCAGCCTCGCCAGCGATCTCGGCCGCCAGGTGCTCTCCGGGCGCCGTCCGCTGATCATTGCCGCGACCATCATGGCCGTGCTCGCCGCCATTCCCGGCCTTCCCAAGTTCTCCTTTTTCCTGCTGGCGGCAATTATCGGCTTCATGGCCTGGCGCGCGCCCCGGTTCGAGCCGGAGAAGCCCGCCGGCGCGGCCGAGAGCAAGGAGAAAAAACCGGCCGCCGAGTCGATCGAAGATCTGATCAAGCTGGACGAACTCAGCCTCGAAGTGGGTTATGCCCTGGTGCCCCTAGTGGATCAGCAACGGGGCGGCCAACTGCTCAACCGGGTGCGCGCCCTGCGGTCCAATCTGGCGCAGCAGCTGGGCTTCATCGTGCCCGCCGTTCACATCACCGACAATCCCCGCCTGAAGCCGCACGAATATGTGATCTCGCTGCGCGGGGTGGAGATTGCCCGCTGGGAGATGCGCGCGGACGACCGGCTGGCCATCAGCTCCGACGCCACCCCGGTGCCAATCGCCGGGCAGGCGACGCGCGAGCCCGCTTTTGGCGTCTCAGCCGCCTGGATCAGTCCGGCGCTCGAGAGCGATGCGCTCGCCAAAGGCTATGCCGTGGTGGACCAGACTTCGGTGCTCGCCACCCATCTGGCGGAGCTGATCAAGCAGCATGCTTCGGAACTGCTGACCCGCCAGGAAATGAAGCGTCTGCTCGACCGGCTGGCCGAGAGCCACCCCAAGCTGACCGAAGAGCTGGTGCCCAAGCTGCTTAGCCTGGGCGAGGTGCATAAGGTGCTGCAGCAGCTTTTGCGGGAGCAGGTTTCGGTCCGCGACCTGCCCACGATTCTTGAAACCCTCCTCGACACCGCCGCCGTCAGCAAGCATCCCGTGCTGCTGGTTGAAGCTGCACGGCAGGCCTTGGGACGGGCGCTAGTGCGGCCGCTTCTGGGCGAAGACGGCAACCTGCGGGTGGTGACGCTCGATGGAGCCATGGAGGAGGAATTAAGCCGGGCGTTCAGCGCTCCGACTTCGACCAGCGTGGCCGCCGGGCTGCAGCCATCGTTTGTGCGCCGGGTGCTCGAAGGCCTGCGGCGGCTGGCGGGAGAGCAAGTCGCGGTAGCCAGCCCGGTGCTGCTCTGTTCCACTCCGGCGCGCTTTCACCTGAAGCGGCTGCTCGAGCCCTTCCTGCCCAAACTGGTGGTGCTCTCTCCGGGCGAGATTCCGCCAGTGGTGTCGGTGCAGGCGGTGGGGGTGGTGCGATGAGCGGGCCACGAGAGGGAAAACCAGCATGACGACCGAAGCCAACAAACAAGCCTACACGGCCTGGCAGGACGAGGCCGAGCGCGAGCGCCTGCTGCTCGATCAACTGCCCCAGGTACGCTATATCGCCCGCCGCATTCATGAGCGGCTGCCGCGCCACGTGCCTTTCGAAGATCTGGTGCATGCCGGCGTGGTCGGCCTGATTGACGCCTTGCACAAATTCGACCGCGGCAAGCACGTGCAGTTCGGCTCCTATGCCAAGTTCCGCATCCGCGGTGCGATCCTCGACAGCCTGCGCGAGATGGACTGGAGCCCGCGCGATCTGCGGCGCAAGGCGAGGCGCCTGGAAGAGGCGCATAACAAACTCCGCTCCGAACTGGGGCGCAATCCCACCGAGCCCGAGCTGGCGGCCGAATTAGGCCTGGGGTTGAAAGGCCTGCAGACCCTATTGGGGGAGATCAACGGGCTCGAGGTGGGCAGCCTGCGGGTGCGCTCGCCGCGGGATGGCAAGGAGGAAGACCTCTGCGAATACCTGCCTAACGATCCCGAAGAGACCCCGCTGTTCCAGTGTCTGCGCTCGGAGATGAAAGAACTGCTGGCCCGCGCCATCGCCGAGTTGCCGGAGAAAGAGCGGCAGGTGCTGGCGCTCTACTACTTCGAGGAGCTGACCATGAAGGAAGTGGGCGCGGTCATGGGAGTGGGCGAGTCGCGGGTCTCGCAGATCCATTCCATGGCAGTGGTGCGGCTGCGCGCCCGCTTAGTAGAGCTTCACGGCGCGCCCCTCGAAGCGCATTTTTCGATCGGCGCCGCCCACGGCGACTGAAGCCATCAAGCTAGAAATAAGTGAAGGGGTTACCCAGGATAGAAGAGTAAGAATAAAGGGATAAGGGATAAAGGACAGAAGATGGAAAAAGTCTTAAATCAGCAGGAAATTGATGCCATGGTGCGGCGCGCCCGCGGAGGCGGCGGGGAGGTCGCCAAAGCTCCGGTGGTTGAGCGATGGGACATGCGCCAGGCCAGCCAGATCGGGCGCGAGCAGGTCGAATCCATCAGCGGACTACACGAAGGCTTTGCCGCCAATCTCACTCATTCCCTGGGCGCCTATCTGCGCATCGGTTTTGCCGCCGCCCTGGTCTCGGCCGAACACCTGACCTACGGCGAATTTGTGCAGCGCGTGCCCGAGGTGACCTACCTGGCCAGCTGCCGGCTGTCACCGGTGGGCGCAACCGCGGTTCTGCAGCTGGATCTGGCGGTGGCCTTGCCTCTGATTGACGTGCTGCTCGGCGGCGAAGGCACCAGCAAGCTGCCGGAGAGGCAGATCACCGGGATCGAGGAGCAGATTCTGGAGACAGTGATGCGCATCATCTGCCGCGAGCTCCAGATCGCGTGGCAGGTGATGGCGCTGGAATTCCAATTCGAGCAGCGGCGCGAGCCGGGCGAGGTGCAGCATCTGCTGCCGCCGGAAGAAAAGACCCTGTTCTTGAGCTTTGAAGTGACGGTAGCAGAAAACCGCGGAACCCTGAACCTGGTGTTTCCCGCAGTGGTCTCGAATGCGCTGCTGCGCAAGATTTCCGCCGGCTGGGCCCGGGCCAAAGTCCGCCCGCAGGGCGATTCGGCCGAGCGCATGCGGTCCCGGGTGCTCGCCTGCCCCTTCCGCGTCGAGCTGGGAATGAAAATTACCGGGATGCCGGTGTGGGACCTGGTGAAGCTGGCTCCGGGCACGGTGCTGGTGCTCAAGTATCCCGCTCAGCAGCCGGCGGCCCTGCGGGTCAGCGGGCGTGAGTTGTTTGCCGCCGCAGTCGCGCGCCGAGGCTCGCTGCGCGTGGCTCAGGTCATCGAGCGCTGCCCAAGCGAGCCGGAAAGGCAAACCCGATCATGAGCGACGAAACCCCATCGGAGGTCGCGGCGGCGCCGGCCAGTGCGAGCATCGAGGAGTCCGCTTCCTACCTGAGCCTCTGGGCAGCGAGCCTGGCGCAGGTGCTGGGGCAGATTTCGGGTGCCGCGTTCGCCGTCGAATATTCGCCGGAAGCTCCGCCGGCGGCACCGCAGCCGGCGGAAAACGATCTGCGGCTGGCGGTGGTGGCGGCCGGCGGCTTGCGCGGCGAAATGAGCCTGCGGCTGCCGCGCGCCGTGGTCGTCGGTCTGGCGCAGCTTTTCCTGAGCGAGCCGCAGGATGCCGCGGCGGAGTTCAAGTCCGATCACCAGGAAGCGGCTGAGGAGTTGCTGCGCCAGGTGGCTGGCCATGCCGCCACCGCGCTGCAGCCGCGCTGGGGAGAAGTGCAGTTGCGGCTGGAGGCAGCGACGCCTTCCTGGGCGGCGGGCGCGGCGGGATGGCTGGCTTCGGCGGGCGAAACCCCGTGCCCGGTGTGGATCGAATGCCAGTTGAGCGCGGCGCTGCATGCTGCCCTGGTGGCGGCGGGTTCAGCGCAGGCGGCCGAAAATCAAGCGGCCGCAGAGGCGCCGGCCAGCCCGGTTCCGCTCGAGGGCAATCTCGATCTGCTCCTGAACGTCGAGCTGGCGGTCACGTTGCGCTTTGGCGGGCGGACGATGCTTCTGCGCGACGTGCTGGAGTTGGCGGCCGGGTCGGTGGTCGAACTGGACCGGCAGGTGGAGGAGCCGGCCGATCTGTTGCTTGACGGCAGATTGTTTGCGCGCGGCGAGGTGGTGGTGGTGGACGGCAACTACGGGCTGCGGGTGCTGCAGATTCTGCCCGGCTCGGCGCTGGAATAGGACGGTACGCACATGATCGCCAAGGCGTGGAAAACCTGGATCGGGAGAGCGCGCAGCGGCTGGCGGGGGGCCGTGCCGCATTGCCAGGAACCCGATTGCACCTTCCTGCGGCGCACCTGGCGACGCATCCGCTGGTGGCACGGCAGGATCCGGCTGCATGGCTGTGGTTACTGCGCTCCGCAGTGCTTCGAGCATGCCGCCCGGCAGAGTTTTGTGCGCGCCGGCCGCACGGCGGCTTTTCCGCAACCCATTCGACACCGGATTCCCCTGGGCCTGCTGATGCTTTCGCGCGGGCAGCTCACCAATCACCAGCTGCGCTCGGCGCTCGAGGCGCAGCAGGCGAGCGGCCGCTACCGTTTGGGAGAATGGCTGGAAAAACTGGGTTTTGCCACCGAGCAGCAGGTTACCGCCGCGCTGGGGGTGCAATGGGCTTGTCCAGTGCTCCCGCGCCGCTTCGCCGGCGATGCCGGTTGCGCCCGGCTTCTGCCCTTCCGTCTGCTCGAAAGCTTCCGCATGCTCCCGGTCGAGTTCGTGCCCGCCACCCGCCTGTTCTATATCGCCTTTTGTGACGGCATTGATTACGCGGCGCTCTATGCCATCGAGCAGATGCTGGATTGCCGGACCGAAGCGTGCATCATCGGGCGCAGTGTGCTCGACCAGGCGATCGAGCGCCTGGGGCACGAACGCCGGGGCGGCGAGCTGCTATTCGAAAGCTGGCGGGACGCGGCGGAGATGGCGCGCATTACCTGCAGCTACGTGCTGAAGCTGGGCGCCGAAGACGTGCGCATTGTGGGCTGTGGGAACTATGTCTGGGTATCCATGCAGGCCGGCCGGGATGTGCAACATTTGCTCTTCCGGCGTCCGCGGCCCGCACTCGAAGCGGAGTTGTGTTTACCGATAGACCAGCCGCCGGCGCGCCAGAGCGCCGGCTAAAGTCGGGGCGGCGCTGGCCGATAACCTTTATGACAAACGAAACCGGAGCCGGCGGCAAGCAGGCTCGGCGGCGCCGCGCGGGTTGCGCTCCGCGTCGCATGGCAGGCAGAAGGTGAATCTCTCATGAACAAAGTTCGGGCGCTCATCGTGGACGATTCCTCAGTGATGCGGAAGATCGTGGAGCGTTCTCTGCGTCAGGCAGGCATTGATCTCGCCGAGGTGCGGGAAGCCGGGAACGGGGCGGAAGCGCTGGGAGTGGTGAACAGCAATCCTGTGGATCTGATCCTGTGCGACATCAATATGCCGGTGATGGATGGCATCGAGTTCCTGCGGCAACTGCAGGGCGTGGAGAAGGCCAAAGGCGTGCCCGTGGTCATGATCACGACTGAGGGCAGCGAATCCCACGTGGTGCAGGCGCTTTCGATTGGAGCCCGCGGTTACATCCGCAAACCTTTCACCCCGGAACAAGTCAAGGAGCATGTCGTGCCCCTGCTGGAAGAGAAACGATGAAATCGGTCAACGAAATTTCCGCTGCCAACACGACGCCCGAGAGCTGGCTGCCGCTTCTGGAGCTCGCATCCCGGGAAGTATTCGAGATCATGCTGGGATGCAAGCTGGAAATCCAGAGCGATCCGGGCACAGCCGGGTTTGAATTCACCGCGATGGTGGGGCTGGCGGGGCAGTTGTGTGGCCTGCTGACCGTGCGCTGCAGCGCGCAATCGGCGGTGGTGATGGCGTCCAAGATGCTCGGCATGGAGCTCAAGGCTGACGATGAGCAGATGTGGGATGCGATTGGCGAGATCGCCAACATGATTGCCGGAAACTTCAAGAACAAGCTTACTGGCATGGGCGACCGTTGTATGCTGTCGGTTCCGACCGTCATTACCGGCTCGGACTACAGTTGCCGCTCCATGTCGGACGGAAGCCTGCTGGAAGTGGATTTCCGGTTCGACGGCCAGCCGATCGCCGTGGCGGTCGAGATTCACAGCTAGTCACGACTGGCGCAAACGAGCGCGGCGCTGGACGATGGCTCTCTCTCCTCAGATGAAAGCTTTCTGCCTAGCCGCCCGACTTGGTCCAGGCAAGCTTTTCCTAGGCATTAAATACTCCTAATTCCTGGCGATGCTAAAGCCAGTTCATGCAGCAGTTTCTCCTGCTGCGCGAGCCGGCTGGCATTGGCTCCCTGCGTGCTTCCCGTTCTCCCGGAGAAATCATGAACAGCGGATTCTATGCGGCGTGTGCAGGTTTGCAGGCGCAGACCCAGGCCTTGGAACTGATGGCCAACAACGTCGCCAATGTCAATACCACGGGCTACCGCGGGCAGCTGCCCATGTTCCGCTCGGTTTTGACCGAGGCAGGCCCGGAATTGAGCAACCCGCTCAACCGCGTGATTAACGATTTCGGCGTGCTCGGCGGGAGCCGCACCGATCTGAGCGCCGGCAACCTCGAATCCACCGGCAATACCCTGGACCTGGCGATCGAAGGCAACGGCTTTTTTGCCGTGCAGGGGAAAGCGGGCACCCTGTACACGCGAAACGGAAATTTCCAGGTCTCGACCAAAGCACAGCTGATCACGACGTCCGGAGACCTGGTGCTGGGGGAACTGGGGCCGATCACGATGCCGAACGGGGCAGTCTCGATCAGCCCGGATGGAACCATTTCGGTGGAAGGGGCGGTGGCGGGCAAGCTGCGCCTGGTGGATTTCGTTCCCGGGACGTTGCTGAACGCCGAAGGCAAAGCCTACTATTCCGCGCCCGATGCGGCGGCAAGGCCGGCCGCAGATTCGCAGGTGCGGCAGGGCATGCTCGAGTCTTCCAATGTGGACGCGGTGCGCGCGGTGGTGGATCTGATCAGCGTGCAGCGCCAAGCCGAGATGCTGGAGCGGGCTTTGTCGCTCTACCAGTCAAATTTCAATCACATCGCAGCCAACGATCTGCCGAAAGTGTAGGGAGCAACCACTATGTTACGAGCCTTGTATACCGCGGCCAGCGGCATGAGCGCGCAGGAGACCAATCTGGACAACGTGGCCAATAACCTGGCCAACGCGAGCACCGCCGGCTTCCGCAAGCGGCGGGTGCAGTTTGAAGACATGATCTATCAGAACGTGGTTATGCCGGGCGCGGCCGCCACCCAGCAGACCACCTTCGCCGCCGGGCTGCAGATCGGGCTGGGCACGCGCACCGCGACCTCGGAAATTGTGCAACTGCAGGGCGACTTCAGCGCCACGGGAAATTCCCTGGATCTCGCCATTCAGGGCAACGGATTCTTTCAGGTAACCCTGCCCTCGGGCGAGACCGCTTACACCCGCAGCGGGGCCTTTCAGCTGGATGCGAGCGGCAACGTGGTCACCGCCGACGGCAACCCGATCTCCCCCGCCATCACCATCCCCACGGGCGCGACTTCGGTCACCATTGGGGAGGACGGCACGGTCAGCGTGACTACGCCGGGGCAGTCGGCGGCGCAGCAGGTGGGGACGTTGCAGCTGGCGTTGTTTCCCAATCCCGGGGGGCTGAATAGCGTGGGGAAAAATCTCTTTCTGGTCACCACCGCCTCGGGCGACGCCATTACCGGAACTCCCGGCGGCAGCGAAGGCCTGGGCACGATCGAGCAGGGATATCTGGAGCAGTCGAACGTGGATGTGGTCGAGGAATTTGTGCAGATGATCGTCGCCCAGCGCTCCTACGAAGCCAATTCGCGCGTGGTGCAGGCGGCCGACGAGATGTTTCAGGGGCTGAATAATCTGGGCCGGTAAGGAAGGTTGCCATGAGATATGTCGTGCTGGGGGCGTGGTTTCTGGCCGTGCCCTTGGCGTTCTGTACCGCTGACGTTGCCCCGGTTCGATTGCTCGAACTGGCGACGGTCCGTCACGAGCAGGTTTGGCTCTCGGATCTGCTGCCCCGGGATGTGTCTGCCACGATGCGCGAGGCCGGCGAGGGCGTCGGGCTGGGCCGGGCGCCGCAGCCGGGCAGCCTGCGGGTTTTTTCGGCGCAGCAGATCGCCCACCTGATGGAAAAACAGCCGGAGCTGCTGCGCCGGATCGAGATTCCTTCCACCGTCCGGGTGCGCCGGGAAGGCTGGCCGGTGGCGGCGGAGGCGGTGCGCGCGGCGGTCGGGAAGTTTCTCGCCGGACAGGGCCGGGACCACGGAATCGGCGATTTTGATTTGCCGGGAATTTCGCCCTTGGCTGCGGACGCGGAAAATCCCGCTCTTGAAGTGACTGGCATCGAGTGGGACGGGCGGCGGCAATCCGCCCAGGTGTACGTGCGCTGCCAAAGGCCAGAACTCTGTGGCCACTTCCTGGTTCACATGGAGTTGCCTACCGCGGCCGCCGGGCCCGAGCCTCGGGAAAGGCCCGCCCGCTCCAGCCCATCGAAGGAAGCGGCGGGCGCGGACAATCCTGATCCCGCTGTCCTGATTAAACCAGGCCAATCCGCCATGCTGGTCATCGAGGATGGCAGGATGCGCATGGCGCTGCCGGTAATCTGCCTGCAGGGGGGCGTCGGCAACCAGCTGATCCGGGTTTTCGACCGCCAGAGCCGGCGCGTGTTCCGCGCCCAGGTGGTCGGAAAGAATCTGTTGCATGCGACGCTGTGAAACCAAGGAGCGCGTTATGTGGCGAATCTTAAGCGCCGAAATTTTAACCGTGTCGCTATTGATTTTTCCGGCCGCGGCCAAAAAGACCGCAACCATCCAGCATGAAACCCAGGCGGCTTACATTCAGCGCATGCAGCAGCAGCCGCCGGAGGTGGTGCACAGCACGCCGGGCAGCCTGTGGAGCGATGGGGGCAGGTTTTCCAGCCTGAGCACAGACTACAAGGCCAGCCGGGTGGGCGATCTGATTGTGATCGTGGTTGCGCAGGGCACGACCGCCAACAATACCGCCGCCGTATCCACGGCGCGCACCTTCAGCGCGAACTCCGGCATCAGCGCGCTGCCGGGACAGCTAAAAACCACAGGCGTCGCGAGCCTGTTCTCCCCCAACTCGGCGGCTACGCTCGGGGGAAAATCGCAAGGCAGCACGACCTCGAGCCTTAACGATACGCTGACCGGGCGGGTTGTGGCCGTGCTCGCGAGCGGCACGCTGGTAGTCGAAGCCGAACGCCAACTGACCATGAACAACGAGAAGCAGACCATTGTGGTGCGTGGCCTGGTCCGACCCGGCGACCTCGCCCCCAACGGTACCATCGCCTCCAACCGGGTGGGCAATCTGGAACTGGAACTTAAGGGCAAGGGCGTGCTCAGCGACGGCGTGCGCCCGCCCAATCTGCTGGTCCGCGGGCTGCTGCGGATCGTGGGCTTTTGAGGAAATTTCTATGAACCTTATGCTGGCGTTTCTGCTGCTGCTCGCGCCGGCGGTCATGGCCGGAGAGGATATGGTGCGTCCGGCGCTGATTCGCGACATCACATCGGTCGAAGGGGTGCGCGAGAATCCGGTCATCGGCTATGGAGTGGTCGTAGGGCTGAAAAATACCGGCGACAAGCAGCAGACCCTCTTCACCAACCAGTCGCTGGCCAACATTCTCGAGCGCATGGGAGTGCAGGTTCCGGCCGGGACTATCATTGTGAAGAACGTGGCGGCGGTGTTCGTCACCGCCAATTTGCCGGCGTTTGCCCGCCCGGGGACGCGGCTCGATGTCACCGTCTCTTCCGCCGGCGATGCCAAGAGCCTCGAGGGCGGCCTGTTGCTTCTGACTCCGCTTTACGGCGCCGATGGGCAGGTCTATGCGGCGGCGCAGGGGCCGCTCACCCTGGGCGGATTCAGCGAAGGCGGCGGAACCAACGCCAAGCAGGTGAACCATCCCACGGTCGGCCGCATACCGGGAGGCGGGCTGGTCGAGCGCGACACGGCGCTTGATCTGCGCAGCCTGGGGTCTTTGTCGCTGCTTTTGAACGATCCCAACTTCACCACCGCCGAGGAGGTGGCTGCGGCCATCAATCGCGAATTCAAACACGCGCTGGCGCTGGCGGTGGACAGCCGCCGGGTGAGCATTGACCGTAATGCGGCGGAAGCCGCGGACCTGCCCGCGCTGCTTGCCCGGCTGGAGAATCTGACCGTCGCCGTGCACCGCCGGGCGCGGGTGGTGGTCAATGAGCGCACCGGCACCGTGGTCATGGGGAAGGACGTGCATCTGGGCGCGGTTTCCATTCTGCACGGCAATCTGGCGATTGAAGTGGCGACCCAGTTTGACGTTTCGCAACCCAATCCGCTCTCCGCGGGAAAAACCGAAGTCGTGCCCCAAACCACGCTCAAAGCCGAAGAAGGGCCGGCGCGCCGCATTGAACTCGGCGAGGGAGCGAGCGTCGAGGAACTGGTCAGCGGGCTGCAGAAGATCGGGGCCACGGCGCGCGACGTGATTGCGATTCTGCAGGCTATCCGCGCCGCTGGCGCCCTCGAAGCCGACCTGGAGGTGATCTGATGCCGGCCGTGGCTCCCGCCCATTTTGGCCAGCCTGCCGCTCCCGATCCAGCCGCCAAGGCGAAAACCGCGGCGCGCCAGTTTGAAGCCATCCTGTTGAACACGCTCTTCGGTGCGCTCGAGCATAGTTTCTCCGCCTTGCCGGGAAAGCCCGCCGATCCGATCGGCGACAACTACCACTCGTTGGGGATGCAGGCTTTGGCCGCGGGCGTGGCGGCGCACGGAGGGCTGGGGATTGCCGATCGGATTGCCCGTAATTTATTGAAAAATAGCAATCAAGAGGCGGAGCCGCCGGGATCTACGACCTAAAGTTTCGATCCGGTGATGCCGATAAACGGGAAAGGAGCGCACTACCTGGCGCCCAAAAGGCGGCCGATGAGAATTGGATTAAAGGTTTCTAATCTGCCGCCGATAGCTAAATTGCAGGGTAGAGGCAAGGCCAGGAGATCGCGATGAGAATTGACTTAAACACCAGAATTCCCCAGCTGGAAGATTCCGGGCAGAGCGCGAGCACGGCGCGGAACGCCCCGGGTTCGGTGGCCGGGGGGCGAGCCGAGGACAGCGCGGAGCTTTCGTCGGCGCAGGGCAGGGTGTCGGCGCTGGCGACGGCGGCGAACCAGCTTCCCGAAATCCGGCAGGACAAAGTGGCGGCATTGGCGAAAGTGATCGCGCAGGGCACCTACGCGGTGACTCCGGAGCAGACGGCGGCAGCGTTGTTTTCGGCGATGCAGAGCTACGCCTGAGGCGCAGCTAACGAGGGCGCACCATGAGCGAAATCAGCAGCACGGAGTGGTTGGAGCCGGCAGGGCGTGTGGCTCAGACCGAGCGTCGGGATCCGCAGAGCGATGGCGGTTCGCAAGGCCGGCGCCGGCCGCGGCCCCCCGTCCCGCAAGAGGCGGATGCGGTCGAAAGCCCGGACGCTCCCCATCAGGTGGACCAGAGGATTTGAAGCGTTGCCCACCAGTGGAAAAGGCGTTGGCGTCGTGGATGACTTGGGGGAGCGCCGGCTCGAGTTGTTCCGCGAGTTAGCGGCTTCGCTCGAGCGGGCGCAGCGGGCGGTGATGGCCTCCAAAGTGGAGCAGATGATCCGCGAGACCTCGCGGCAGCAGGAGATTTGCGGCGAGTTGCGCGCCAGGCGCGACGATAAACCGGGGACTGCTTTCACCGGATCCAGTCGCGGAGCGGAGTTGGCCGGCGAGCTGATGCGCATCGAAAAGCGAGTGGCAGAGTTGAACCGTTTGTATGCCGCTCTGCTGCGGCGTGCCCGCCGCACGGCGGAGATTTTCTGCCGGGCCATGGCCAGCTCTGCCCTTACTTATGATCCGGCGCAGATGGAAATGACCCATCGCTGAGGAGACGATTCATGTCCAGCCTGTTTGGAATCCTGTCCATTGCCACCGGGGCGCTCGGCGCCGACCAGGGCGCGATGGATGCCACCACCAACAACGTCGCCAATGCCAACACTCCCGGGTACTCGCGCCTGCGACCGGTGCTCACGGAGAATGTTCCGATTGTCGTCGGCTCCCTCACCTACGGCTCCGGCGTAAGCCTGGAAAAACTGCAGAGCCTGCGCGATCCGATTTTGCAGGTGCGCATTGACGAGGAGACGCAGCAGCAGGGACAGCTGAATGCCTTCGTTTCCGCCATGCAGCAGGCGCAGACACAGTTCAGCGGCGGCAGCGGCGATATCGGCACCCAGATCTCCAATTTCTTCAGCAGCCTCAGCCAGCTTGGGCCTGATCCGGAGAGTCTCTCTTTGCGCCAGGGCGTGCTTACCGCCGCCGGAAACCTGGCGAACTCCTTCAACAACGCGGCCAATAACCTGACCCAGCAGCGCAGCAGCCTGGATCTGGGCGTCACGCAGGCGGTCGAGCAGATCAACTCGCTGACCGGGCAGATTGCGCAGTTGAACACCCACATCAGCGAACTGCAAGGCGTGAACCAGGACGCCAGCGCGTTCCTCGACCAGCGCGACGACTTGATTGGCCAGCTCTCCAGCCTGATTGATGTCTCCACCATCCAGAGCGACGATGGCCTGACGCTCACCACCTCGAACGGAACAGCGCTGGTCGCCGGAGGGCAGAGCTTTTCCCTGAGCACGCAGGTCAATTCCTCCGGCTTTCAGGATGTCTATTCCTCGCAGGGGAGCGACATCACCACCCAACTCACCTCCGGGCAGCTGGCCGGATTGCTGGCGGCGCGCGATCAGAACATTCCGGCATTGCTCTCCAATCTGGATACGTTATCCTCCGGGCTGGCGAACGCATTGAATACGGCTAATCAGCAGGGGTTCGATCTCAGTGGGAATGCAGGAGGCAACATTTTTACTCCGCCTCCGGCCAATGGCCAGGGTTATGCCGCAAACATGGCGATAGCCATTACCGACCCGTCTCTTATCGCCGCCAGTTCCGACGGCACCCCCGGCAGCAACGGCAACGTCGCGGTGCTCTCGGCAGTGGATAGCTCTCCAGTGGCTGGAGGCCAAACTCCCACCGACTACTATTCCAACGTTGTGTTCGGCGTTGGCAACGACGTGTCCAACGCCACCGCGGAGCTGAACGCCTCACAGCTCATCCTGAATCAACTACAGGACCAGCGCGGCCAGATCTCCGGAGTCTCGCTGGATGAAGAAGCCGCCAACATGGTGCAGTATCAGAACGCGTACAACGCGGCCGCCCGGGTCGTCACCACCATTGACGAAATGCTGCAGACGGTCATCAACATGGGAGTCACATCATGAGTTCGATTCGAGTAAATCCATATCCAATGCCGGATCTTCTGGCCGCGCTCGAGCACCTGCAGCAGCAGCAGAATACCGACACCCTGGAATTAGCGACCGGAACCAAGATCAATCAGCCGTCGGACGACCCCGCCGGCGCCGCCCAGTTGGTACAGATCAACGACAGCCTTGGCCAGACCGATTCTTTCCAGCGGAGCATCGCCAGCATCAGCGACCAGTTCTCGACGGCGAATTCGATTCTAAGCTCGGTAGTAAGCGCGGTGCAGCGTGCCATCAGTCTGGGCGTGGAAGGCGCCAATGGAACCCTTTCGCAGGACGACCGCGACAACGTGGCGGCAGAGGTGAGCGGAATTCAAAGCCAGCTCATTAGCTTGGCGAACACTTCCTACCAGGGCCAATATCTGTTTGCCGGGACTACCAATCTTCAACCCTATATCGCCGATCCGAACTCGCCCTCTGGAGTCACCTATCAGGGCAACACCGGGACCAATCAGGTCACCATCGGAAACGGCTACCAGATTCAAGTGAACCTTCCGGGTTCCCAGCTGTTCAATGCACCCGGCAGCGACATGTTCCAGGCGGTCAATGACCTGATCACCGGCCTGAAAAACGATTCCGGCATCGACACCGCGGTCAGCGAACTCAACGCTGCTTACACCTACCTGACCGGGCAACAGGTGTTTTACGGCAACGCCATCAACCAGGTGCAGGACCAGCAAACCTATCTGAGCAGCGCGCAAGTGAGTCTTGAACAGCAACAAAACACCGTCGCCGCCGCCGATATTGCCGGCACCGCAACCCAGCTGGCGAGCGCGCAGACGGCCGAAAATGCGACCTTGTCGGCGATCGGGCGCAGTCCCCAGTCCAGCCTGTTTGATTACTTGCCGCTCTAAAACAGGACGCTCCCACGCCTGCAATGTGGCAAATCGATCTGCGCCCTGATGATTCGCCGCGCCAAATTGACGACGGTGAACCATCATCCTAGAATCAATCACAACAGCGTTCGGTGAATCTCGCTGTGTTCCGAAAGCATGCCAAGGAGTCCATGCCACTCTACGAATATTGTTGCAAGAAGTGTAATCACCGATTCGAGCGGATCCGCAAGTTTTCCGATCCCCCTTTGAAAAAATGCCCCGACTGCGGAGGCGCGATCGAGCAGATGATCTCCGCCGCGGCGGTGCAGTTCAAGGGATCGGGCTGGTATGTCACCGACTATGCCAAAAAGTCGGGCGCTTCATCGTCCGCCTCCTCAGACGGAGAATCGGCGTCAAAAGCCGCGCCTGCTGGCAAGAAAGAAGAGAAGCCGAAGGCGGAGTCGAAGAAGGCCGATAAGAAATAACGCGATTTCGGCTCCTACCTCCAGCGCATGTCATAGCCAAGCGCGAACAGAATCTGGTTCTGGAATTCGTATTCCAGGATGCTGTTGAAATTGTTGCCCTCGAACTCCCACGAAGCGGCGTACTTCGTGACCGGTGGCGCGTAGAACGAATACGCGGTTGAGTATTGGACATTACACGGCTGCGGACAGGCAATCATGCCCGTCGGGTTAGGGCGATCAATGCCAGTGGCAGCCAGAAGCGCGCTCGATGAAACGTCGGGCTCCGCGACCACCTGGAGCTGGTGCGGCTGAGTCTGCAGCGCGCGGGGATCGCCGGGCAGGAACACTGGCGCGGCCTGCTGCTCGGTTTGCTGCAAAGGATTCAAATCAATTTTCTGCACGAGATCGTGCTGCGCAGCCGTCCAGATCACCCATAATGCCGCGGTCGAATGCTGCGTGAGGTTGATGAACCCTACCGGCGGGCTGGCGGAATCGCCTCCGCACCGGACGAGAACCAGCGTTAAAGCGAATGCGCGTAAACTCCGGCCCATGTCCTGCCTCTAAGGAAACCATCGGCAACGGCGTTTGAACCCTCGACTGCCGAGCGTAATCAGCCGTAACCGCCTGATGCGCAAGGGTGAATCCTTCTCTGGTCTTCTTCATCTAAGAATTAGTCGTTATAACGAGGATTCATCATGATCAACATTCGACAAAGCAACGAACGCGGTGGAGGAGATTACGGCTGGCTGGATACCAAGCACACCTTTTCTTTCGACCGGTATTACGATCCGCGATTCATGGGATTTCGATCGCTGCGCGTGATCAACGAAGACGTGGTGGCGCCGGGGGCGGGTTTTCCCACGCATCCGCATCGGGACATGGAAATCATCACTTACGTGCTGGAAGGTGCGCTTGAACACAAGGACAGCCTGGGCACGGGTTCGGTGGTCCGCCCCGGCGATGGCCAGCGGATGAGCGCGGGCCGCGGCATCCGGCACAGTGAAATGAACGCATCGAAGACCGATGCCGTCCATCTGCTGCAGATCTGGATTATGCCCGATCGTCCCGGTCACGATCCGAGCTACGAGCAGAAAAATTTCGCCGATGAGGAAAAGCGCGGCAAGCTGCGCCTTATCGCCTCACCGGACGGGAAGGATGGCTCGGTGACGATCCATCAGGACGCGCGCCTGTATGTGAGTTTGCTGTCGGCCAATCAGCAAGTCCGGCACGAATTGGGGAAAGGGCGTTATGCCTGGCTGCAGGTCGCCAAGGGTGAAGTTACATTGAACGGCAAGAAGCTTGTGCAGGGGGACGGCGCAGCAGCAAACGACGAAGTGCAGCTCGAGATCAAGGGCGAAAAGGACGCGGAAGTTCTGCTGTTTGATCTGGGGTGAGTGGTTTCGGGTGGCGACTTCCCCACCCTAAATCGCAAAGGACGCGATTCAGGATGGGGCATCCGCCATAAAATAGAAAAGAAACTATCCGTGGTGATCCGTGAAATCCGTGGCCGGTTTTTGACCACGCCGCGCCTACAGCGAACTCACGTAGCCGGCGATGAACGTGACGCCTGTGCCGATCGCCACGTACCACGTCCAGGCGACTGGTGTGAACAGCCAGAGCCCCAACTCCGTCGCGAATCCACAGAATAATCCGACGATCGCGCCGCTCTGATTCGCCCGCCGCGTCATCACACCCAAGAGAAATACTCCGAGCAGTCCACCATACGCCACCGAGGCAATCTGCAATCCGACTTCGACCACTCGGCCGACTTTGTGCAATGACAGCACAGCCAGCCCGAACAGGACCATCGCCCACAAGAATGTGGATAAGCGGGACAGTTGCAGACGACGGCGCTCGCTTGCCTGGGGGTTGCGCGGAAGGTAGAAGTCCACGATGGACGTCGAAGCCAGGGAATTCAGCGCCGCGCTCAGGTTTGACATGGCGGCAGCGAGAATCGCCGCAATCAGCAACCCGGAGACGCCGTGCGCCATCTGGCTGACAATGAACGTGGGATAAATCCGGTCAGCCCGGCCAAAGCTTGAGGAGGGTAGACGATAGTACACGAACAGCATGACACCGATCATGAGAAACAGGGCGAACTGAAACAGGATGGCGACGCCGCTGGACAATAGAGCTGTCACCGATTGGCGCTGGCTGCGCGCCGCCAGCAAACGCTGCACAATCAGCTGGTCGGTGCCATGGCTCGCCGTCGTGAGGAATGCTCCTCCCAACAACCCCGCCCAGAACGTGTAGGGTTTGGTGAAGTCGAAGGCGAAATCGAAGACGCGCAGCCTGCCGGAGTTTGCGGCGACGGTGTGGATGGTGTTCCATCCACCGGGCACGCGGTGCACGATGGCCACAAGTCCGACCGCGGTTCCGGCAACGTAAATGATGGTCTGCACGACATCGGTCCAGATCACCGCCGCCAGTCCACCTTCGAAAGTATAGAGCAGAGTCAGCACTACGATGATCGCGATCGAGACGATTTCGCCGGTACCCAGAGCGATGGCGACCACGATCGAAACCGCGTACACGCGCACACCCTCCGCTGCCGCCCGCGTCAGCAGGAATAGGCCGGCTGTCAGCGAGCGCAGCCTCCGGCCGAATCGCCGCTCAATCAGTTCGTAGGCGGTGAAGAGGTCGCCGCGAAAATAGTGCGGCAGGAGGACGAAGCTGATGATCACGCGTCCGGCAAGATATCCGAACACCAGTTGCAGGAACGCCAGATTCGTGTCGTAGGCAAGGCCGGGAATGCTGATGACGGTCAAGGTACTGGTTTCGGCCGCGACGATGGAAAGCGTGATGGCCCACCAGGGAATGTTGCGGTCGGCCAGAAAGTAATCGCGCAGTGAGCGTTGCCGTTTGCGGAAGCGCAGGCCGAAAAGCGTAATCCCCGCGAGATACAGCACGATGATGGCGAGATCGAAGCCATTCAGGCCCATGCTGGTTGTCACCAGAGTATGCAGGTTTCCGCTGTTATGTGACTTACCGGAGGCACAGGGTATCTAGCTTGTTAATGTGCGGGCATGAACGAAGAGGCAAAGGATTCCTGGACTGATTGTCGTGAAGGATTCTTATGTTAGAACTACCCCGTGGCCTACTTCTTGGGCATTGATGGCGGCGGCAGCAAAACCTCGTGCGTGATTGGCGATGAAACTACGCTGCTCGGCCGCGGGGAGGCCGCGGCCAGCAATATCGTGCGTATTGGCGAGACGCAGGCTCGCGAATCCCTGGCTGCCGCGATAAAACAGGCGTGCGAGGCGGCTCAGGTTAATCCACAACAAGTCAGCCGGACTTGCGCGGGCGTAGCCGGCGGCGGGCAGCCCCGAGTGAGCGAAGCTGTGCGGCGAATCGTGTGCGAATTGGTGGCGGGCGAGGTTCAGATCGTCGGCGACATGGTGATCGCCCTGGAGGCCGCATTTGGTGAAGGCCCGGGCGTGATCGTAATCGCGGGAACCGGTTCGATCGCCTACGGTCGCAACCCCGCCGGCGAAACAGCACGCGCCGGCGGCTGGGGTTCTGGCATCTCCGATGAAGGTTCCGGGCATTTTATTGGCCGAACTGCGGTGGCCTCAGCGCTGCGCGCTCATGATGAAGGGCGCCCGGGCACTCTGCTGGAAAACATCATGCGGGCCTGGAAAGCTGCGACGCTTGACCAGTTCATCATGGCTGTGAATGCTCCGCCGCAGAACTTTGCTTCGCTGTTTCCGATCGTCATGAGCGCCGCGGACGCCGGGGACAGCATCGCTCATACAGTCCTATGGCAGGCGGGCGAGGAGCTGGCGGAATTAGCCAGCGTCGTAATCCGCAGGTTGTTCCCTCAATCTGAAGCTGTTACAGTGGCCACCTGCGGCGGCGTCTTCCGTAATAGCGGTCAGGTGCGACAGGTTTTCTACAATAAGTTAGGTGCGAAGTGTCCTATGTGTGTCATAAGCAAAATGGTCTTTGATCCGGTAGATGGCGCCTTGGCGCGGGCACGGCGCTCTTAAGCCATGGCGATTCACGACTCCGAGACGGAACGTAGTTCTGGTCCCGATCCAGACCGCGAGACTCTGACCGGCTCATCCGGCGACGAATCGAAAACTGCCTCGACCGATCCGGCCTTCAGCGAAGATCGCGCACTGGCGCTTCTCGCGCGCAGGGACCTTCCGCCCGACATCCTGGAAAAGTTGAGCAAGAATCCCGCCGCGCTCAAAAGCCGGAAAGTGAAACTAGGCATCGTCGGACATCCGCGGACACCGCGCTATGTGGCGCTATCGTTGCTTCGCGGCCTGTTTAGTTTTGATCTGATGCAGGTTTCGCTTTCGCCCGCGATCCATGGAGACATCAAAGTCGCGGCCGACGAGGCGCTGCTCAACCGGATGGAGTCTATCAGTGTGGGCGAAAAGCTCTCTCTGGCGCGACGCGCGTCCGGCCGAGTCGCTGGCGCCCTGTTGATCGGCCCTGACCCTCGCGTGTTCCGCGCTGCGTTGGACAATTCGAGAATGACCGAGGCTCTGTTACTGCAGGCATTGATGAGTTCGGCAGCGACGACGGCATTCGTGCGGCATGTCTGCGAGCACGACAAATGGTCGCTGCGACGCGAGGTGCAGATGGCCTTGTTGCGGAATTGCAAAACCCCGCTTGAATACGCCATCGCATTCGCCCGCGCGTTACCAGCGGTTCTCGTGCGCGAACTGCTACAAGGCGCGCCGTTGTCGGATGAGGTGAAAGCAGCCATTCTCAGAGAGCTGTGAGCGAGGGGGAAGGTCTTATCTTTGTTTCGCTACCGCTGCATTCCCTTTCGCGTCCGCGGACTGATCGCGCAGCAACTGCACCAATGCCGAATTCAGGCGTGAGCGCATGCTGGCTCGTTCGCGCGCGCGGGTGACATAGCGGACATGCACTTCTACTCCGGTAGACGTCGGGTGGATTGTGACCGCAGGCGCCGACGACACCGCTTGCACCCGATAGTGGCCCGCGGCATTCTGCCACTCTTTTTCCGCTGCCTGCGCACTGCTTTCAGTTTCATGCGCCACGGCCTGCTCGATCGTTCCCAGCAAGGCATAGGGGTCACGGTCCGCCGGGATCATAAGGGTCAGTTCATCCCACAGCCATTGCCCGGTGGTGGTGAAGTTGAAAAAGTGGCCCTCGATCGCATAACTGTTGACGAAGGCAACCTTACGACCGGTGGGGTGGCCGGTATCGGTCCAGTTGCCGGTTTCCAGCAACACCGTGCGCAGCAGGTTGATCTCGATCACCTCGCCGGCCACGCCGTTGATCTCGACCCAATCACCCACTCGCAGCCCGTTCTTGCCCATCAACACGAACCATCCGAAGAAGGCGACTATAAAATCCTTCAGCGCGACCGTAAGCCCGGCGCCGGCGAATCCGATGATCGTCGGCATCTGCTGCGGAATTCCCAGCACCACCAGCAGAATACAGAGCACTCCGACCGCCTGCACCGCAAAGCGCAGTACGGCGCGAAGAGTGTGAAGGCGTGTGCGCTCCGCAGTGATGGCCGCTAAACGGCGGTCAATGAAGCGGTCCGCGAGATACACCGCCAGCACGATCAGCAAAATCCATAGCGCGGATTGGATCATGCCGTGCAGCGCGTTGCGCTGATGCGATTGCACGATCGCCAGCCAGTTGCTATACGCGGTCTGCAACTCCTGCTCGTCTTGAATGCGCTTGTTGAGATCGGCGAGACCTTTTTGATCGTCGGAGAGCTGGCGTAGAGATTTGAGAACGGCCTTTGTATCCGTCGCGGGCGCGTTCGGCGAAGCGCCGGCTGCGGAAGGAGCGGCGGCCTTCTCGACATCAACTTGTTTGCTCAAGGTGGCGTGAGCCTGATTGAGGGTGTCGGCGGTTTGCGCAGCATCGTCACGCGCCTGTTCTAGCTTGCTGACTTTCTCCTGCAGCGTTCGCCAGGCAGAGAACTGCGCGTAAAGATTGCCCGCCTGATAGTTGACCTGCGCGGCGGGCGCCGCCGGAGTCTGCGATGTTTCATGCTCCGCTGACTCGTGCCGGTTGAATTGCCGCTGCACGCGGCTGAACGGATCGGCTCCGGCGCGGATCAGATCGCCCTTGGCATCATCCACTTCATCCTGATCAAGTTCGAGTTGCGCCTGCGTCAGATCGAGTTGGTCCTGCAACTGATCTGCCGGCGCGCCGCGCGCCGCTGCGACCTGTTTCTTCAGTTGCTCCACGCGCTCCTGATCGGCCTTGAGTACGGCTTGGGTCTGGCTGACGCGGGTAAATAGCTCTTTGTTCTGCAGCGTGACCGGAGCGGGATGATTCGCGGCGTCGCGCAAGGCGTCGGCAAAAGCCAGGTCCACCTCGTGATCGCCCAAACGCAGCGCCGTATTCGCGTACCGCATTTCGTCCCAGCCGGCGGCAAGCTTGGAGATATCGCGCGCGGTCTGCAGCGGCTTCTCATCCACGATGGGCGGGTGATGACCGGGAGAAGTTGAAGTCGCTGCCGTGCTGAAATCACGGGTCAAAATGGATGCGACAACGGTGGCGAGTACCAACAGAAACAAAATCACCGTCACCAGCCACTCGCGCGATTTCATCCAGGGTTGCATGGAAAAAATATTATACGGGCTGCGGGGGGGGGCGATCTTAGGCCGGACAGCTGCCGGAAGTGCACCCACTAATGGGCTCGCGGCGGATGCGACAGGAGTTCTGCGCTAATTTCGTGGCGGCGTGGATTGGCCGGTTTCGGGGGTTTCGGAGGCGTGCAATCGCTGCAATGCTTTATGGGCGTCCTTGGAGAGCGGACCTTGCGGCAAGATTTTCAAATACTCCTGATAATGCGCGATCGCTTCCGTGGGCTGGTCCAGCTTCTCGTAACACTGCGCCATGCGAAAGTTGGCGATGGCGTCATTATCCTTCCAGGCCAACGCATCCTGATAGCGCGCCAGGGCAGCGCGGTAGCTTTTACGCTTGAAGTAAAAGTCGCCTACTTCGTCGTCTTTGGCGGCCCGGTAAGGATTCCAGGGCTTCATCTCCTGAACGGCATCCGGCGCAGGGGCATCGTCAACCGGGGATTGGGAAACCGCGGCCCCGCTGCCGGGGTGATTTTTGACATCATCTTTCGGCGGGCTCACATCAATCCTGGTATCGCGGCTGGAACTCTGGCGCGCGTCAGCATCGGCACCATCGTCTTTATCGGAATCTGACCTCGGAGGAGCCTGACTGGCGGCCGGTTCGTGGCCCGAGGGCGATGGCTGTTGGGCGCTTCCCCGCGCGCTGATCAAGGCCAGAAACAAGCAGCAAACAAAAGGCCGCATAACCAGATTTTACCGCGTCCGGATGCGCGTTCGCGAGCGCGTTGCTATTTCGGCAGAACCAGAATCTTGTGCATCATGCCCAGATCCTCATGCAGGAGAATATGGCAATGGAAGACGAACGTCCCCGCGATAGTGGGATCGCGGAAATCCATGCGCACCTTGATGCTGTGATAGGGATGCCCAGGTCCCTCCCAGTACGGAATCTCCACGGTATCGCGCATATCTTGATGCTGCACCGGTTTCCCATCCACATCCAGTATTAGAAAGTGAATCTGATGCATGTGGAAGGCATGGGTCTCCAGGGCGCGGTTTTCGATGGTCCAATCTTCCACCGCGCCGACGTGCGTGGTGATGACAGGTTTTTCGTTCGGCTCGAAGATTTTTTGCTGCTGACCATCTACGGTGATGTAGAACTGGATGGGCCCGTTGGAGCCGCCGAATTCCTCGGAGAAGTAAAGTTTTCGCTGCGTGGTCGGTTTCCGCGCAGCCAGGCCGGCGAACTTGATGCTTGCCAGCTTGTTTGTGCTCAATGGCGCATGCGCATCGTCGGCGTCTTTGCTCAACTGGATGTCTGCCAATCGCTGCTGCAAATCAGGATTCCCTGTCGGTCCGGTCGAATACGCGTTGGTGATGAAAATCGCCGACGTTCCCGCGGGCGGCGCCTGCACAATGAACTCCGCACGCCCTGCCGGCGGTAGAAGGATTGTGTCCTGGTATCTGGGCTTCGCCAGCGGATAGCCGTCGAGCGCGATCAATTGCAGCGGCTGCGCCTTGCCATTGAACTGCACCTGCAAGGGCATGAAATCTTGCAGAGTGGAATTCGCCACTCGCCAGAATTGCTTCTCACCGGGCTCCATTTTGATGACCGGGGCGCCATAAATCGGATAGACCGCCTGCTGATAGTTGAGCGTCAGTTGGTACGGGCCGGGAATCCACGGAACCAGATATTGCTGCCGGATGATGAACACGCGTTCTTTTAGTCCGGCGACCTCGGGCCGCACTCTGTCCATTCCCTCGACGATGAGCGCTCCCGCCGCCCCGCCGTTTACCTGAAACTCGGTGAAGCCGTGGACGTGAGGATGATACCAGTAGAGGCCGGGAGGCTCGTCTTCCGGAATCCGGATGTTGAATTGGAATGCCGGATTTCCCGGCTGTATCAGAGTTGTGAGGATGTCATCCTGATGGCATTTGGGAGGAATGTTCATGCCATGGAAGTGAACATTGGTCGCGCTCAGGGTCATCTGACCGCCATCGCCGCAAACCTTCTCGGCAGGACTGGACATACCCTCCATGCCACCAGGATCGTCAAGATCAATGCGGTCTTTGACATCGAGCAGAAGTTGATCGCCCTGGCTCACACGAAGGGTGGGAGACTCGACCTCGCCTTTGCCGGTGTCGTAGTTGTAGCAGTAGTGGTCATAACCTTCGTTGTCCACGGAGTGCCGCATGGTGAGTTCGGCTTTGAGGACGCCATTCACGCTGTTCAGAGTGAGCGGGTCATGAACCACGGTGCCGACATCGGGACGCTTCGGGCACTGCGCTTCCAAGTGCAGGGGGAAAAATCCGAAAAGCAGAGTTATGATGGCGTACTTGGTCATATAGCAATCCTTATTTGTCTAGGCGCGAGCATCTGGCTCGTGCGTCCTCCCCGCCAGCAAAATGTAGCGCCGGCATCTTGCCGGCTGTCGGGCGGCGCTACATTCAACCAGCTAGAACGCTCGCGGCGGAAACGTTCCAATCGACAACAACCCCGGACTGTTCGGATCAGCAACCGGAGACTTCGGCGATTCCTTCAACGTGCACTTGCCGCCGGCGGATTGCACATTGATTATTCCTATCGAAGACGGCGCGCCGAACTCCGCCACGTACACAGTTCCACCGATTCCTGTCGTCTTCGCCAAAGCTAAGCTGCCTAGGTACGACCACTTTGACACGTAGCCCTTGAGTCCGTTCGAGGTGCAACCCTTCGAAAGCTCGCCCGTTGCCTTATCAAAGAATGCCGCGCCAATTCGGTCTCCTTGTGTATTACTGATATAAAGAAGAGACTCATCCGGACTCAAAAGAAGATTGCTGGAGCTGATCGCATTTCCCAGGCGATAGACAACAGTCTTGGTCAACTTGCCCGAAGAGATATCGGATACTTCGATTACAGTCGAGGTAGCCGTGTCACCAAAAATGGCATAGTGACCGTCTTGGGTAATGTCCACTCCGCTGGGATAAGTGTTGCCGCCTTTGGAGCCGGTGGAATTCTGTTCGTCGCCGTTCGAAACCGGTGTTCCGGCGGAAATGTCGAATGATTCGATCGATCCGTCGCCGTAAGTAACGACCAAGATGTTGCCGTGGATCGCCATTCCATCAATGACCCCGCCCTGCAAGCCGACGACATCGGTATCGCCGACAAACCTCAGCTTGCAGCCGGGCTTCACGTCGAAAGTTCCGATGGTGTTCGAGTCGGTGAAGCTGGCATAAAGATAATTGCTGTTGATGGCCAGGCCAATGCCGTTAGAACTGCCGCCATCTTTGCTTGAGCCACGCGTTCTGCTGGCGACTTTGAAATTGTTTACAACCACGCCCGAAATATCCGCGCTGGTGGCTTCGGAGGCGTAAATACATTGCGCTTGAGCGTCATCCAGCACGACCACGCGTTTCGCTCCGAAATAGCCGCCCGCGATGCCGATGCCGCCGGTTTGCACGGTCTTCTTCAGTGTCAGCAGGCCGTTGGTCCCTGCGGAATAGAAGGTTACGCTGGTCGGGCTCCGAGGAGGGACATCATCGTTCGTGATGACGTAATGGGGCCTCGGCGCAGCCGCGGCGACACCAAGTGTTGCAACCACCATCAGGGCAAGCGATAGGCACAATCTGAAGGATCTATACATGTACTACCCGGAAGCACGGCAGGTTACCGTCGCATTCAGCTAACCACGGATGGCACGGGCAGTTCAATGACTAATAACTGCCATCGGCTGAACCATACACGGGAGTATGAAAATCTTTGCAGAAAAGGCGAAAACTGCATCATGGTTTTAAATCATCACCGTCAAGGTAAAAGCAGCCCTGGAGCCGTGGCCGCGCCTCTCGCGTTTACCAATCTACCTGAAGAATTCAGCTACTACTTGGTTTCGTTTTGTTAGTGTTATGCGCCCCAATCCTGGCTTTTTCTTCTTGCCAACGGACAACGTGCCTGTGATAGCATGGCTGCCCAGTGTAATCTCTGCCTCAGCGGAGTTGCATCTACTTCAATCGCACCTTTCGATAAAAGGGGACTTACCTTGTCAAAGAGACTTTTTCTTGTGGTGATCACATTGCTTTTGGGACTCTCAGGGATCTCGCAGGCTCAGACTCTGACGTCGCTTCAGAACCCGGCACCCGACGGCGCCTGGGTGGAATACCTTTTGACCGATGGCACCATCATGGTTCAGGGTTACGGCTGCACTGACTGGTGGAGGCTTTCACCGGATAAGAATGGAAGTTACGTGAAAGGAACCTGGAAGCAAACCGCCAGCCTGCCTTCCGGTTATGACCCGTATGCTGCCGCCGGGGCGGTATTGGCGGACGGCCGCCTGCTCGTGAGCGGTGGCGAATACAGCGACTGCGGCGGAGAATTCACCCTTACGCCCGAGAGCGCGATTTATGACCCTCTGAAAGATCAGTGGACGGTGGTGAAGCCGCCCAAAGGGTGGGACGATATTGGCGATTCGCCGGATGCGGTTCTGCCCAACGGCCAGTTCCTGCTGGGCCGCAAGACGACCAAGCAAATGGCGCAACTGGATCCCAAAACGCTGAAGTGGACCGCGGTCAAAGACACTGGCAAGAGCGATTTCAATGCGGAAGAAGGCTGGACGCTGATGCCGGACGGCACGATTCTGACCTGGGATGTGAAGAACAATCCGAACTCGGAGATCTTCGATCCCACAACCGCGAAGTGGACCAGCGCGGGCAGCACAGTTGCCAATCTGCAAGGGCCGCCGGAAGTTGGCTGCCTGAAGTATGGACACAACCAGACCTACTGTCCTCCGGGAGAAGTGGGGCCTGGCATTCTTCGTCCCAATGGCACAGTCTTCGCCACCGGTGCAACTCACCAGGGTGAGAATGTGGGGCACACGGCGGTTTACCATCCGGGGAAAAATGGCTCCAAGGCCAAGTGGACAGCCGGACCTGACTTTCCGAATTTTGATCAGGCCGGCGATTCTTTCGCTGCCCTGCTGACGAACGGACGAGTGCTGGTGCTGGGCAATTCCGGCACCATGTATGAGTTCGACGGAAAGAAACTCACCGCAACAACGGTGGGTTACGGCAGCTTACTCGTCATGCCCAGCGGAGAGGTGCTCGTCGCCGGAGCAGCGGCCTACACATCCACAGGAAAATATAAGGCTGCGTGGGCGCCCACCATCTCGGATTTCCCGTCGAGCGTGACGCGCGGTTCTTCGTACCAGATCTCCGGCACCCAATTCAATGGCCTGTCGCAGGCCGTTAGCTTCGGAGATGAATTTGAAAGTTCAACCAACTACCCGGTGGTGCGGATCACCAACAGCAGCACCGGACACGTGTTCTATGCCCGGACACACGACCACAGCACTATGGGCGTGGCAACCGGCAAGGCCACGGTTTCGACCAACTTCGACGTACCTGCGAAGATGGAAACGGGAGCCAGTACGCTGGAAGTTGTGGCGAACGGTATTCCGTCGAAATCAGTCAACATCACTGTGAACTGAATTCTGGAAAAACAGCGGGAGCAAACCGGAGGAGAAAAAAGGGCAGGACTTGCTTGAGGAACCTGCCCTGATTTTGCCAGAGATTCTGGCTAATTCTTTTCAGGAGGAAGTCATGTCTCGCAGAGTCACTGTGTTTCTATTCCTGCTCCTCACGATCGTGATGGGCGCAACCATAATCTCCCAAGCCCAACCGCAATCGTTGCTGACTCGTCACGTTCGCGATGTGGCGATCAAAGGTCAGGCGCCATTCGTTGGACGTTTGCCCGCAACTCGCACCATGCACATTGACGTGGTATTGGCCCTGCGCGATGAAGCCGGGTTGGATCGCTTCCTTGCGCAGGTTTACGATCGGACGAGCCCTCTGTTCCATCACTACGTCACCGTTGAGCAGTTTGCCGACAGGTTCGGTCCCAGTCGGAAGGACTACGACGCGCTGATCCGCTTCGCGAATGCCAACGGATTAAAGGTAGTGGGTGGATCGCGCAATGCGATGGACGTGCAACTCAAAGGCTCCGTCGCAGCTATCGAAACCGCCTTCCATATTCGAATGGGTCTGTATCACGACCCAATCGAAAACCGCAACTTCTATGCTCCTGACCGCGAACCGACAGTGGATCTTCCTTTCCAACTGTGGCACGTGTCGGGACTGGATAACTACTTCATCCCGCGCCCGGCGTTGGTGCAAAGGCCTGCGAATTTGAAGCTGCCTCCGATCACTGGCTCCTGCCCCGGCCCATCATTCTGTGGCAGCGACATGCGGGCGGGATACTACGAAGGAAAGACTCTGACCGGCAAGGGACAATACATTGGCTTGCTGGAATATCTTGGGTTTGACATTGACGACGTCAATACCTATTACAAGAACATCAAGCAGAAGCGGACTGCCACGGTGAAAGGCATTTCGACCGATGGAAGCTCTTTAAGCTGCTTGGCCAGTCAGGGCTGCGACGATACCGAACAGACCATCGATATTACCCAGGCCCTCGGCATGGCTCCGGGCGTAAAAACGCTGTTCATGTACGTAGGCTCGACCGACACGGCATTGCTGGGCGCAATGACTTCGGACAAGCCCTTGCCCTTGAACTTGAGTTCGTCGTGGTACTGGTACCCACCCGATCCCTCGACCGACAACCCATACTTCAAGAAGATGGCTTCTCAGGGCCAGAGCTTCTTTGAAGCGGCCGGCGATGACGGCAAGTGGCAGCAAGCGAACCTCTGGTGGCCGATGGAGTCGCAGTACGTGATCTGCGTCGGCGGCACAGACCTGACGACCAAAGGCGGCGGCGGCCCTTGGCAGTCAGAGACAACTTGGGTTGATGGCGGAGGCGGCATCTCTCCCGATGACGTAAAGATTCCGAGTTGGCAGAAGCTCAAGGGCGTAATCACCAAGAGCAACGAAGGGTCCACGAAGTTTCGCAATGGCCCCGATCTTGCTGCGAACTCGAATTTCAGCTTCTACGTCTGCGCCGATCAGCGGGGCTGCACCTCGAATCAGATTGGCGGAACGAGCTTTGCCGCGCCTATGTGGGCGGGTTACATCGCTCTGGCTAATCAACAGGCAGCGGCTAACGGGGATAATCCTCCCGGATTCATTGATCCGGCCATTTACCCGCTGGGCTTGGGGTCAAACTACAAGAATGACTTCCACGACATCACCAGCGGCAGCAATGGCTTCCCGGCGGTAAAGGGCTACGACCTGGCAACCGGCTGGGGCAGCCCCAACAAGGCCGGCCTGATCAATGACCTGCTGGGCGGAAAGTAGAACCCAGGTTCAACCGAAAGGTTTTTCGAAGCCCGGACCAGATTCTTGGTTCGGGCTTTTTTGCGTAGCCCGCTGCCGAAATCCCGAGCGCATGCGAGGGACCCGCGCCACAACAGCTTCATTGGTGGGCCCTGGGGGTGGGCAGCTCCGCATTTATAATGCGCAAGCGGATTGTCCGCGGGGGAGGCTGTATGGCGGCGTGGGGTACCGGAAGCTTTGAGAACGACGACGCAGTGCGTTGGCTTGCGCAACTAGGCACAATAGCGCCTGATGATCTGACGCAGATATTCGATCAGGCCGCTCACCATCCCAGCTATCTCGAGGCGCCCGCCGCCAGCGTCGTGGTCGCGGCGGCCGAGGTCATCGCCGCTCTGAACGGTTCCCCCACCCAAGGAGTGCGCCCAGAAATTATCCAATGGACGACAAATCGACGGGCGCCTACTCCGGAACTCAAGGCTCTGGCACTTCGAGCTTTGGAACGTGTGCGGAAGAACTCTGAGCTGAAAGACCTATGGCTCGAAGCTGACGGTCTGAACGACTGGACTGCAGCCATACAGGACTTGCAGACCAGGGTAGGAAACTAGAGTGCTTACGGGGCTTCGTTCCCGGAACGCCTTACCGCTCATCGTGAATTCTATTGATCACTAAACTTTCGACAAGCCGACTTCTGACTCGGGGGACCACGAGGTCGGAGGCGACGCCTTCTCCGTCGATTCGACGGTTGGGTCCGGATCGCGACACCAGCCGTGTCGGTTCCGGTTGCCATGAACTACTATGCCAATTACAACGGACCGGACAGCGGCTTCGCCCACAGTTCCGCTGCTAGAGTTCTTCAGCGCGAACAATTGGCGGGGATTTATCCAGATCTCCGCTCCTGGCGGCCCGGCGGACTTTCAGAGCCAAGAACCCTGATGGGTCCAGATAACGAGGATGGCGACTCAGGGGAAAAGTCAGCTCTTATGGCCTGGACGCCATTTGCTAGGGAGCTATCTCAAACACGGTTCCACAGCCGCCGTAGGCGCCGAAGGTACATTCTGTACCGCCGCCTCCGCCGAAAGTAGTACCGTAGACCGTCCCACCGGTTTCGACTAGCACCTCAGCTTGCGGAAACATCCCATCGTCCTGATATTGTGGGAAGCTGTAGAGCACGCTTTCCCTCCAGCCGTTCTTGGAGGGAACCACCTTAAATACGGTTCCGCACGGGGAAGGATACTGACCGCAACTGAAATCCCCAGCAGTGCCTCCACCAAACGTCGCTCCATAAATGTTTCCATGGCTGTCAGAGGACAGACCAACCGGACTACCCCCGTCAGCGCAGTTGTTCAACGTACAGAAAGTGTAGACAACACTCTCTTGCCAGCGTCCAACGCGGGGTACCAACCGAAAGATGAGGCCACTCCCGTTTCCACCTTTGTAGAGAGCACCATAGAGGTTGCCACTCGCATCGCGAAGCAGGCTACCCGTAGGGCTGGAGCCGTTTCCCCCACCTTGCACATTGAAGATGGTCGTCTCCCGCCACCGCCCTCCCACACGTTTCAATTCAAACACCGTGCCGCAACCCTGATAGCAAGCTTTGCTGGTGCCGCCCATCGGAGTCGTCCCGTAGAGGGTGCCCGCAGCATCCACGATCACGCCCGCTCCGGGTTGACCGCTTTTCTGATCGAAAAAGTGGAGGATAGTCTCTCTCCAGATTTTCCCGTTCTTCTTGGGCGTTAGCTTGAAGACGGTGCCACAGCCAGTAAAACCTCCCACCTTGCAAGTGGGGTTACCTCCCCAAGTGGTAGCTCCATAGAGATTCCCGGCAGCGTCGAAGACCAAGGTGCCGACGGGCAGGTATCCATCGTAAAGGCCACCCACGAATTTGTAGATGACTTTTTCTCTCCAACTTCCATCCGGCTTCGGTGACAGCTCAAACACATAGCCACAACAGACCCCTCCACCTGAGGTAGTGCCGAAGAGGTTCCCCTCTCCATCTAACACTAAGGTGGCTTTTGGGTAGCCTCGGTCGCCTTCGAAGTTGTAAATCACCTTCTCATTCCAGCCTGCCTCTGAAGGGGACAACTCAAAGACTGTGCCCGCGTCGTACTCCCCGCCTGCTAAGGTGGTCCCATAGAGGTTGCTCAGCGAGTCTGAGACCAAACCCGAGAGCGGCTCTTGTCCATCGCTACCGCTACCGAAGGTATGGATTACCTGTTCGTTGCTCGCTGCACGAAGCGTTCCCGCGAACAGGCAAAGCGAGGCGCCAATAGCCAGAACCAGAGTCGTCGCAGTGATTCGTTTATTGCGCATCATCGCGATTGCCTCCCACGCTGACTGTTTTTGCCGCATGACTGCTGGTAGGACGGCCGTTCGTGCTTCCGATCCTGCCCCGCGCCAGGCCGCCTAAACCGGGCATAACGGAACTGATGTCGCTTGGCACAGAGCGATTCGTCTGGCTGCTCGCGGCCAGTTCGTCTGAGCCATGCTCCTTGCCCGTCACGATGGACTTGCCGGGAATGGCTTCGTACGCGTAGCCGGTTAACGTGCCATGAATACTCTCGCTTCCATACAGACAACTGACTTTCAGCCGAGCCCATCCGAAGTGGGTCTTCCCCTTGATTTCAAACTTCAGGCCGAGGTAGCGCTTGTGTACATTGGCCCATGGGCCGGAGCATGAGTTGCCGGTTCCGGGAACAAAACCAGCCATATATCGGGCGCCCGCAGAAAAGTGTCGGTTGTTCGACACCCGAACATTGGGGAAAAGAGCCGATGCGACCCTCTCGGAATAATTTTTGTGTCCCCAAGCTTGGTTTGCGTTGGCGGGGGCGACGGAAAGAATCCAGAGGCTGGTGCCAAACGACCCAACGTAAAACCCATTCGCGAAAGTGAAATCCGTGATGCCATCGTGGTTAAGGTCAAGAGTAACCTGACTGTTTGGATCGATTTTCACGTCCGCCGGGGTATAAATTATTTTCGCAGCACTCGATTGCGTGAGTGCGAGCATTCCCACGCCGGCTGACGCCGCAACTCGCGCGTACATTCGCAGCTTGTCTTCGAGTTGCGGAGAGACCGTCTTAGGCTGACCTCTCATTTTGAGCCTCCAACTCTGCGGCACCGATACGGCGGACCTGCCAAGGGAAGAGTTTCGATTTATAGGGCATCGTTAATCCTCCAGAGCGCTATCGAGATTCTTCACCAACTATCCGTACATGCCACGAAAGTGCATCACTTTACCATGATGGAAACTCCAGCCGATGGAATCCCGTTGGTCACTATGTACAGAGTGCTGGCACCGGTTTCCGCAGTTTTCGGCAACACGAAGTTCGTCGAGACAACTGCTTTGCCCGTCTGAATTCCCATCGTGCTGGGATTTGCCGTCCGGGCATAAAAAACATGCTTCGTGCTGTTGTTCACAATGCGCACCAGTGCGTAGTTGGTAGCCGACTGGAAATCGTCTCCATAAGCCGCCCCTTGCGAATAACCGTTGAACTGCGCGCCCTTGATCAGATACGACTTTCCCCGCGCGACCGTGGACGGGGCCGAAGTAATCGTGGGTTGCCAGGCCGTTTTATACGTTCCTTTGGGCGTAAAGATTTCAATGTCGGTGCTGAAATCGGTGAACATCACTTGGCCGCTCGGCAGCATGAGAAAGTGTCCCTCAAAAGCCGCGTCGCTTGGGGCATTGGGTGGACCTTGGATCTCGGTCAGTTTGCTCCCGTCCCACTCCAAGAACGTGGACGGCGTGCTAAAAGCCCCAGTGCCGGCCATAAAGATCGCTTTGCCATTTATCTCAAGGGATCCCGGTCCGTCGAAGATACTAAGGTTGTCCGGGAAATCTGGCCCTACTGACCACTTTTTGGTCCTGGTGTTGTAAATTGCGGTATGGCCAGGGCCGCTATCATTGGCTCCGGTGCAGAAAACCGTTCCATCCGGCATCATCACATCGGGACCAATTCCAGCGCCGGACCCGAGTTGCACGATCGTGCTGCCTGCGCTCGACCAGCGGCCGGTCTTGGGGTTGTAAACTTCGGAGTTAGTGCCATTGGACAGGTCGATGGTGAGCACATCTCCGTTGGGAAGCAAGGTCCACCCTTCTTCGTCGTTAGAATCCGCCTTGTGTTTTCCCGTCGCAGTCCAGGTAAGCAGCTTGGCATCAAGCAAGGCATCCTGCGTCGTGCAGCAATTTGCCAGCATGAAAGTGCCGTCCGCAAGCACCGCAGTCTGGGAGTCGCCAATCGTGCTCCATCCCGCAGGCGGATTCACCGAAGTCCACGAGTCTTTCACTGGATCGTAGATCGCGCCCAGGTTGGTCCAATCGCCTTGCCCATTATTGTATTCGCCACCCTCGACCACCAGCCGGCCATCCGGCAACACGGCTGAACCGAAATAGAGCGGGGCATATCCCTCCGGCATGGAAGCCAGTTGCTTCCACGTTCCGTTTACGTAGCTTCCGCTCTTATCCGGCGTGAGCGCATACCAAAGCTGGCTGTTGTCTTGCTCGGAATGCGCTATTACGGTGCCGTCCGTGAGTAATTCGATAGCGCCGGCACTGAAGGTGGCTTTGTTTTTCAGAGCTTGCCACTGACTCTTCGCCTGCGCAATAGAACAGGCCGCCGAGGCAAGAAGTGCGAGGGCGATCAGTTTGGGGATTCTCATGGCTGACCTTTCTGTAGACGTTACGTCAGCGAGATTAGGCATGCCTCGGCCTTTTCCCGCTAAAGGCGGCTATTCTAGCGCAGCAAACGCGGGGTTGAAAAGAGACTTTTGGCCCGGTTTCGGAAAGGGTCAGCGAGACGCGCCCGATTTCAACTACTTCCCTGTCGTCGCCACCAGCAGGACATGCTCCGCGCTGGCGATCTGCTCCGGGTAGCGTGCAGTTTTGTCTACGAGATCAAGTATCTTCTCGTATTTTTCTTTCGAAGTCGCCCACTCGCACAGCGGAACATCCATAAAGGCGCAAAAACTCTCGGCTGAAAGGACATCTACGACACGGCAGCCCGCATGCTCGAGCATCGCGCGGAACTCGGCAAGATCGGCAAGGTATGCGTCGGTGAAGAAGCCCGGCTGCTGGAAGCGGCCGGTAGCAAGGAACTTGTCCCAGTCGAGCGCCGCAAGCACGTCGAAAGTCTCAGCGGTCGCCTCGCGCAACAAGTAGCGGAACGGGTGCAAACGTGGCAACAATGCAAGGATGATTGTGCCTCCGGGTTTTACAACGCGCACAAGCTCGGTGATCGCGCGGCGCCGTGGCGATTCTTCGAGCAGATGATAGAACGGGCCGAGTGCGAGGGCGGCGTCGAAGCTCGCACGCGGGTAAGCTGTAAGCCTCGACGCATCGGCCTGCTTCACTCGGCTCGCGACATCGGAAAGTCCGAGTCCGACGGCGCACGCTCGGGCAATTTTGACGTTTTCCGGGGACAAATCGCAAAGCCAAGGGTCAAAGCCGAGGCGCATAAGCGGCTCAAGATAAGAGCCGGGCCCGCCTCCGACATCCAGGATGTGTGCGCCGCGAGGAATGTGGCGGACGATGGTGCGCAGAGTCATGTCGCGCTCGAGTCGGCGATAAGCATTCTCTTCCAGGCGCTGCGCTTCGTGGCCGATGGTGGCGTCATAATACTGGCGGATGCGTGCGATGGAAGCGGAGGATTTTTCGCCGCGAGGCTGCGGACTCTTCGCTCTCGCGCGCCGCGTTCCCTTCAAGCGATCACCTGATATGCGGGAAAGTACACGGGGGAAGCGTCAAAGAAGCAGGAGCGGAAGGGCAGATCGAGATACGTAAAGCCTAGATACTCATAGCGTGGGCGAAGGTCGGCAACGGAAGCACCGGCAAGGAGCCCGGCGCCCCGGATTTTCGCAGCTTCTCGCGTTTCTTCATACATGCGGTGGAACAGACCGCCGCCACGCATTCGCCGATCGATCATCACGCGTGACCACTCGGCCGCTGGGGCTCGCCTGAGCTCGGGAGGCAACGCGTTTTTCCATTCGACGAGATCGCTCACCTCCAGCGGCCCGTCTTGCTCGAGCGTGAGGCGGCTGCTTGCGACCAGACGTCCTGCCTCGCGCACCAGCAGGGCGGTTGACGCGCGGTCGTAGTCGTCCCATGCGAACGTTGCATCGCTCGGTCCGACCCAGCCAAGCTCGCCTCCGTAGATGGCGCAACGCATCGCGATCAGGTCGGACGATTTCTCGCCGAGCGCGAGCCAATGGAACGTGAGCCTCGCGTCAGAGGCCGCCGAGGATTTCGAGGAGATCATCAACCTCCTTTCCGGTGGTCGCAGGATTGACGAAAACGGTGCGCAAGAATTCGCCCCGCGGAGACTGGTAGCAACTCACATGCTGAAAAACGCGCTCAGAGCCATTCCACGGCGTGTTGCAAGCGCTGATTTTTCGAAAAGCCACCAGATTCATCGCTGGTCGCGCGTAGAGTTCGTACCCTCCGGTACGCTCCAACCCCTCGACGAACCGGTTGGTGAGCGCGAGAAGATGATTGACCACCTGCTCATATCCGGCGCACCCCAGATGCCGCATGAGGATCCACGCGCCGAGTGCATGAAGCGGACGAGTGCCATCGAGCGTGTAACGTGCGAAGGACGGCAGGTGCGGAGCGGATGCAAAATATGGTGACGGGTCCTTGGTCACCGCCTCGGCGTCGGCGAGGTTTCGCAGGAGCAGAACACCCAGTCCCTGATTCAATCCAAGAATCTTGTGTGGATCGGCAACGACACTGTCGGCGAGTTCCATCCCAGCGAGCCTTGACGCGTACTTCCGCGAGAAGAGGAGCATCGCCCCATGCGCTGCGTCAACATGAACGCGTGCGCCGTAGCGTCTGGCAATTCGGATAGCCTCCGACAGCGGATCGATTGCACCAACGCCCACGGTTCCCGCGTTCAGAACGACGAGGGCGATCTTTTCTCCGTTGCGGGCTGCCGAGGCGAGCGCTTCCTCAAGCGCGTCGAGGCGCACACAGTCCGACAGGTCCACAGGGAGCGACACTAGGTTGTCATCCCCGATGCCGGCATGTCGCACCGCCGCTCGCATGCTTCCGTGGGCCGCCGACGAAGCGAATACTCTGAGGGATCGCGCACCACTGTGTCGCAATGCCGCCGCAATTCCGAGACGCGAAACATCGGGCAGTGCGAGATTGCGGGCGACGAGCAAGGCGTGGAGATTGGCCTGTGTGCCGCCGGAGCAGGCAATTCCTCCGGCATGTTCCGCTTGCGGGAAGACGAGAGCGGCGAGCCAGCGCAGCACCTCTTGCTCGAGGAATGTTGCTGCGCGCGACGATGTCCACGTAACTGGATCCTGGGCGAGTGCACGAACCAGAACACCGCATGCGATCGACAGATCCGCGGGCGGAACATCAAGATGAGCCACATACATCGGATCGCGCTTGTCGTGACAGAATGGGAGAAGCTCTTCGCGAAGCGAGCGCGCGATGTCGGCGACGCTATCTCCCTTCTCCGGCATCTGCCTGCTGCGAAAGCCGAGTGATGCCCGTTCAGGAGTTGCGTCGTTGAGATTCCGTTTGTGGGACGTCAAGTGTTTCAGGGCGAGCGCTTCGAAGGTTCGCAGGCGTTTTCCTAAAGCAGCCGACGATGGCGAGCGCCAGAGGTACTGAAGAGATGACGTCAGCTGCAGATCATCGCCTGGCGTCGCGCGCGACCTGGAAACACGCTCACGCGTCGCTACCACGTTAAAGTTCGACGAGGCATCCACCACAATTCCCGTCCCGAATGGAATCGAACGCACGTACGCACCGGCATAGTTACCCTCCACCAGGAATATTCCGAGCGTCTCGATTTCCTTGCGGCGCACCAAGCGCCCACTCTCGACATCCACATAGGTGTTGTAAGTCGGGCGCGGTGAAGCCAGCTTTTGCGCGACCCAGCCTGCGGTTCGGGTCGCCCGCTGAACCGCGCTGCGCCAATCCGAGGCATGTTGCTCGCTGCCAACGCGGACGCCTTCGCCCGCAGCGCCCGCGTGCGGCTTTAGAATCCACTCATTCGGCTTATCGAGCAACATTCGTGCAACTTCGCCAGGGAGCCGGGTTTCAGCCACGGCTCGGGCGAGATCACCATTCAGATTCGCGGCCGAAGGGGCGAGCGCGAGCCATTGCTTGTCTCCCCATAACTCGGTATCGAAGCCGTAAAGAAGGCGGATCTTTCCGTTTCGTGCAGCAGTCAGAAGTTGCGCAACTTCGTCACGTGCTTGCACCGCGTGTTCAATATGGAAGTAACGCACGACACCCCAGGGAAGCGTTCCGGCCTCAGCCAACTCGCGGGCGAGCCGCTCGAGCTTGACGACACGAGCCTCCAGTCCTGCCTCGCGAGCGATTTTGGCGTACCGTTCGGCATTGGAACGCCATCTCGGCAGGTCTGTCTTGCGGATCGCCACCAGCACGCCACGCACTTTCCCCGCAAGCCGCTCGAAGGTTGGCACAAGCGACGCCGCGGGATCGAGAAATGACAAGCCGCGGTTGGCGCCAACCCGACCGAAGCAGTCGAAAACGAGATTACCGGCGAGTCCACCCAGGCACGGATCAACGTTCCATTCAACCAAGCGGTGACCCCGGCGCGTTGGGACGAAGTCTGCTCTCACAGGAGGCGCGAGAATCGAAGGGGTTGCAGCGATGAGCTTCGCTTCGTAAGGACTGAAGCCGAGTGACCGCGCCAGCGCCGCCGCGCCCTGAGATGCGATGGCCCGCCGCACTTCAGCGTCGAAGACCGACCAGAGTTGCTCAGCGATGCGCGCAACGCGTGCGATTGTGTTTGGCGAAAAAACGCGCGGCCCTGCCGGCAGCAGCGCGTCGGCTCCCGGTGCCTCCGCCCCGTCGATGGCCGAAAGCTGTGCGAAGGCCTCGCGCAGTGCGGTGCCTTCCCGGGACGACTCGCTATCGCCAGTTGGAATTGCAGGCAGCGCGCTCACCGCATTACCCCGACTCCTGCTGTCAGAAAGATTGGACCGTCGGGGAGCATCAGTGCTTCTTCTGCGGTACCATCAGGCCGGCATGCGTGAACGACCGGGCGATATCTATCCAGGTCGCAATCTCGCCGCTATCGTTAATGTTGAGCGGCATGATCAAGTTGTCCTCCTGGTTTTCAGAAACCAGGTCATTCAGGTTATACATCGTGCCGTGATCCCAAAGGAACCCGACCTCACATCCTTTGCTGAGCTTGTTCGTCAAGCATCCAATGATCTGGCCTTTTGAGTTGATGCTGTATGCCAGGCTGTACTCGTAGCCCGACAGAACTCCAAGGTCGTGCGCCTTTCCGTTCTTCCACAGAACGGCGTGGAACGCGTTGTTGTGCTTCGTCCAGGCCCCGCCAACGATCTGCCCCGCTTCGTTAATGCACATGGCCGTGCCCGAAGTGCCGCCGAGCGTGCCCAGGTCCTGCATCTGTTTGCCTTTTTGCCAGAGGAAAGGATGGTATCTTTTGTCTCCGGCGAGATTCGACTGACCGACCAACTGTCCTTTGCTGTTCAGGCACGTGGGATATCCCAACGTTCCGCCCAGAGTGCCGACATCCACCATTCCTGTACTTTGCTCCCAGAAGAAGGGATCTTGCGTCGGAACCCCGGTGGTCGGATTCGGTTTTGTGTTCGTGTAAGAGACGCCGGCGACTTGTCCATCAGCATTCACCAGACCGGCGATCGCGTCGTTGCCGGTACCGAGCGTACCCAGATCGCTCATGGCGCCGTTCTTCCACGAAAAGGCGCGCCATTGCGTGGCGGCCGGCCAGCAGTTCAGGCTCCAACAGGGTCCGAGGCCGGCGGCGTATTGATCGGCCGTTGTATTCGTTGCACCGCCCACGACCTGACCCTGATTGTTCACCGACACGGCCGAGCTGACATTGCCCCCAAACGTTCCCAGGTTCTTGATCTTGTGTCCGCGCTGCCAAAGGATAGCGTCGTATTCGGGATAGTTGGTTAACGGATCGTAAGAGCCGTTCTCCGAGAGCCCAACCACAAATTTTCCATTGTCACTAATGGCCAACGGCGCACTACTGGTCTTGTTGCCCATTGCCCTCAAATCGGTTAAGACGTCGTTCTGCCAGCGGGCCGCATGGTTCATCGAGCAGTCGGTGAAGCATGGCTGGTATCGATCGTTGAGGTCAGAACCAGCGGCAAACACCACAGTTCCTCGATTGTTGAGCACGTGAAAAGATGGCGGACCCACAAAAATGTAGCTGTTGTAGCCGTCCTTCAAGGTACCTAAATCCTTCAAAACATAACTAGGCGATGGGGATCTGCTCACCTGCGCGGTGACCCAAACAGGGGTGGTTAAAACTGCGATTAGTGCAATAGACAGAAAACTCCCTTTGCTGGATTTCATCTTGCCTCCTCTACGTGCGGGTTTGGGGAACCGCAATCCCGATCTGGCCCCTGAGACGGGAAAGAGGGTTCGGCGTGCTGGACCAGCTTACACCGGAAGCTGGTTTTGTCAAGCCGTGCGATCGCGATTTTACAACTCGGGATATTGCTTCTTCGTCCGCGATTGCATTCGCTGACGTCGCGGCGGCCGAGGTCATCGCCACTCTGAACGGTTCCCCCATCCGCGTCGTGCGCCTTCTTACTGGTGCGCGCTCAGGTCAGCGTAGTGGCCGAAATCCGAGAGTGCTACCTGGTCACCACCGGGAATGTAAAACCCAAACCTGCCTGAGGTAAGATTCCCGCCCGGCGCGCTCCATTTGTCTAATATCACCCAGGTATTGGCCTCGCGCGTTTGATGAACAATTTCAGAGGACGTCACATGAATCTGCAAGGCCTGGAAATTCTTCTTCCCGGCTTTGTGGGGAATTTTGAATTCATCCGACTTCTGTCCGTTGTGGACCACGGTGCGGTAGAAGTTGTTTTCGTCCATCTGAAACAGGAGGTAATTGTTAGGGTCAACGTAATCGAGAACCCACTGCAGGCGGTGGCCCTTCACCAGCATGGCCGAGAAAGAAAATGTGCCCGCAGGCGAAGCGCCGTATAACACGAAGTCTCCGCCCTTGTGAATGAACCCGTTCTTCTCCGGTTTCCAGCCCGCCGGGTCATCCCATGTGGACATTCCGCTCGGGGCCAGCGAAAAATCCAGATTCCTGGACTGCCCCGCCACAACTTCGACGGTGGTGGAGCGCGTCAGATTGTCCGCCGTTTTAGCAGTAAGACCGTACGATCCTGGCGGCAGGCTCAAACTGTTGCCACTGGTCACTCTGATTGGAGCTTCTCCAGCCTTGGTGAGACTCACCCCTGCATCGGGAGGTGAGAAAGTAATGCGTATCTCACCGGTCGCAGCTTCCAGGGCTATGTCTGCGGCGGTCAAAGCAACATTTACACCGGCAACGAAGTGCTTCTGCAGCCGCTTTGGCTTGAAATGCTCCTTGCGCAATTCCACAAGGTGATCGCCCGGATTAACGGTCGCAATGCTGAAGGTTCCATCGGGCTGCACGGTTCCGATCGCAGCCTGGTCAACCAGAACCTGCGCCCCCGCCGGCCCGCCCTGAATCGAAAGCGAGGCAAGATGGGGAATGGGTTGAAGGTTGAAAGTCAGTTTGGCTTGCTCGCCCCTGCGAATCCGGATTTTCTGCTCCGGCAGTTCCTGGAACCCACTTTTGGCCACTTTGATTGTGTAATCTTTCGGCTCCAAGTTCGGAATTCGCAGTTGGCCGTTCAGCGTGGTGCCAGGCTGCGGTTGGCCATTGAGAAGAACCTTCACCTTGTCCTCTCCAGTTATTACTAACAGGGTGCCGATGTTCTGGCCAGACTCCAGGAAGGCGGAGAGCGTAGGCAACGGTCCGGCATCGATGTCCACCTTGTATTGATCGTTGCCGGCGGTCACGGCCAGTTCATGGCTGCCGGGTGCAATCTGGGAGAGTTCCAGCCCATCCTGACTTATTGCAATGGGGGCTTGACCATCGAGGCTCGCGCTAGCGCCCGCCGCGCTGCATGATATTCGCAAGCGGTCGCCCAGGTTGGCGGCAATTACCGCCAAAACGCCTTTCGCAGCGACACCGCCCTGCACCACCGGGAGTGCGCCGGCGTCTGCCGAAAAAGTGAACGACGCGTCTCCCTGAGGTCCGCCAAATTTTAGCTTGTGCTCTCCCGGAGAAATCTTGCCCAGCGTCCATTGTGCCCCCTCAAGATCGACCGCGGGCTGGTCGTCGAACCACACTTTTCCTGTGCCACTATCGGAAGACAATTTCGCGGTCGGCAATGCGGGGTCGAGAGTCAATGCCAGAGAGTTCGCAGAACCCGATTTCACCTGGAGGGCGCTGGTTTTTGCCTCGAATCCCGGCAACTGAGCCTCGACCTGGTAGCTGCCCTCCGGCAATTCAACTTGAAGATCGGATACGCCGCGGAGTTCGTTGTTAATCCGAATCGTCGCGCCCGGCGGAGAGGTGTGGATCGGCACCGCGAACTTGGCGGCGACGGGTGTGGCGGGCGGCCGATGACTTGGTCCCACCAGAAACAACGCAAACCCCAATACCAGCACGACGACCGCAACGGAAGCCGCGATCAGTTTGGATCGGAAAGTGGGCCTTACGCTCTCGCGTGATTTGAGATTGGCCTGCGCGGAAGTCGGAGCGGGTTGTTTTCCCTGCGAAGTCGGCGCGGGAGCAATTGCAGCGGTGGCATCTGGAGCACGCTCAGAGGCGTTTGTTTTTTCCGCTGGAGCTGGGACGTCCATGGTTGCAGGAGAGTAGACGGACATGGTCGCGCCACCTTCTGCCGCTGCATGGGGGTCTTTTGCGCTAACACCCCGTTCCGATGTCAGCACGACTTGACTTGGCCGCTTTCCCGCGACTGTGGCCCGGTTCACCCGCTCCAGAAGAGCGTTGGCGACAGGCAGAATTTCTTCGTCGTCGGCATAGCGGTCCGCCAGCACCTGCACGCGCTCGCCAAAAACCTGCTTCACCTCGGGATCCGTGATGGTATCGACTTCGCGCTCCATCCGGTGCAATTCCTCGAGGTCGCGGCGCCGCATCTGACGGCGCTGGGACTGTAAATCCCTTTGCACCGTTTCCTGAATCTGAATCAGCCTGGGTTCGCGAGGATAGGCAACCAAGCCTTCTTCGATGCGTGACAAGGCGCCAGCCGGATCCCCGGAAGCCTGCAACTTGCGCGCCTGGGACAGGCATTCCCCAACGATCTGCTCCCGCTTCTGATCCAGAATCAGGCTGCGAATGGTCTTAGCCAGGGGATGGCCGGGGTTCAATTCGAGAGCTTGTTGCGCCAGTTGCTCCGCTTCCTGCCAGTTGCTCTCGGCTACGACGCGTGCCTGTTCGACCAAGGCGTTGGCAAACACGGCCCGAGTCAACGTATTGTTCTCGTCCAGTTCGTAGGCCTCTTGCAGAAGCTTAATGCCGTCGGCGAACTTGTCCTGTGCGCACAAATCCTGGCCTTCGGTCATCAGGCGGTGCGCTTCGGCCAACCGCTCCACTCCATCGTTGGCCAGTTTCTCAAGTTCGCCCAGTTCCGCGTCGTTGGGAAACTCCGCGGCTGCTTTTTGCAGCAGGTCGAGCGCGCGGGCGTATTCGCTGGAGTGCAGGCAACTATCAATCTGCTCGACCAGCCGCGTCTTGCCTTCGATACGGGTTTGCTGCTCGCGCCGTTTCTGCAGGCGTTCGACTTCAAACTTCAAGCCGGGGTACTGGCTGTAGATGGTGCGGAGGATCTCCCAGTCATTTAGGGCATCGCCGAATGCTCCTTGCTCTTCGCGGGCATGAGCTCTGCCCACAATCGAGTTCACCAGATCGCGCTTGTCTTTTACCAGGCGCAAGGCGCGCTCGAAGTGGCTCTCTCCCGGGTGGAGTTCGAGAGCCTCCTTGAGGATGTTTACCCGTTTATCGAGGTCAGGTTCGCCCTCCACCTGGCGGTCGACCGACGCGATGAAGGAGGAGAGTTCCTGCCTTTGCTGCTCCTCCGCGTCATACTTGAGCGCCTGAAAAATCGCATTGTTCGGATACTTGGTCAGGTAGGTATCACAGATCGTGTGGGCCTTGTTGAAGCTGCGCTCCGCAAGGTATTTGCGCGCCTCCGCATAGGCCGTGTTCATGGCGTCATGTTCGGAGCGAACCTCGTTGTAGAAGCTTTGATAAGTACCGCTATGTTCGGGACTGGAAACATCGGGAGCCCGCCGATCCAACTCCAGAACCACCGACAGCTTGTTGAGGGCGCTGCTGACGTCGCCCTTCTGCCAGGCGTCCATTGCCGCACGATGGATTTGGGCTTTCTCCTGGCGCAGCTTGTTGTATTCCTGCTCCTGGCGATCCACTTCTGCGATCAACTGCAGGGCTCGGGTCTCATTCGGACGCAGCTGCAAGACATTCTGCAAGGCTTCGCGGGCGTGAGGGTAGGCATGATTATCCATGTGCTGGCGCGCCAGGCGGTACCAATTTTCGATCTGTTTCTCGCCGCGTCGGCTCTCGATCTTGCGCTTCAGGGACAAAGCCTGTGCGTTGTCCGGCTCCATCTGCAGAACTTCCTGGAGCTTCTGCAGGGCCAAAGGATCCTCTTCTTCCTCGAAGCGCGCCTTGGCGGTGTCCAACAACTGTGCGATGGTCTTCCGCCGGACGGTCGCATCGAGTTGATGGCGCAAAGAGCTGATGGAAGTGTCCATGTGGCCTTCCGCTTCGAGCTCTGCCAGGATTTCTCCCGCATATTGATAGTCGCCGCTCTGGAGCGCCTTGTTGGCGCGTTCCAGCCGGGGGCGGGTCCGCGCAGGATCGAAGAATTCAATTGGCTCATTGCGCAACGCTTTGTTGAGCGCATCACTGAAATCACGCGCGCTGGAAAAACGGTTCCAGGGCTGCTTGGCCATTCCCTTGTGTACAACCCGGCCGATGGAGGCACTGACCGCCGGGTTAATCTCTGAGGCCGGAGGCGGGATCTGGCGACGAATGGCGTCAACGATCTCGTCGGCTCGAGCCCGCGCAAAAGGTTGCCGTCCAGTAAGAGCCTCGTAACAGACCACGCTCAGCGAAAAGATATCGGAGAGCGCGGACAGCGGCTTCATCTCCGCCTGCTCCGGCGACATGTAAAGCAGCGTTCCCTTTTGCCCGCGGGTGGAATGGGTGTCGGCCATATGGGCGACCCCGAAATCAATAATCTTGACCGAGTCGTCCTCCATCACGAAGATGTTGCTGGGCTTCAGATCGCGATGGACCAGACCGCGCTCGTGCGCAGCCTGCAGGCCACGGCAGGTCTGTGAAATGATTTCAATCGTGCGCTCAACCGTAAGGCGATGGCTGGCCTGGCGGATAAAAGTCTCTAAGGTGGTGCCGGGCAGCAGCGGCATGACGAAGTAAGGCTTCTTCTTGCCTTCTTCTTCGAATTCGCCAATATCGAAGATCTCAACGATATTGGGGTGGCTCATGGAGGCGAGCACATCGCATTCTTTGTAGAACAACTGCAGAGAAGCAGGGTCGGGAAGATCGAGGATCGTCTTAACGGCGACCTCGCGGCGAATTACAGTATCGTAGGCTTGGTAAACCAAGCCCATTCCGCCGTGGCCGAGGATCTGCCGGACCTCGTAGCGGCCTGCCAATTTCCGAGGTGTAACTGGGGTCTCCATGGCGCTCCCACCTCTGGGAGGCCTTAGAATATTAACGGTTTTCTCGGAAAAAGGAAGCTTATTCGCCGTAGGTATGCCATTTTCCGCCGGCGGGGGCGAGCACAAAAGCAATTACGTTCCGCTTGAAACCGGAAAAACAAGTACAGCCCGGAAAACACAGCGGACAGCGTCGCGAGTGGTATGCCGAACAGAAAACCGAAGAATGAAGGGACCTCCGCCAACCCTGGTGGGCCCGGTAGGATTTGAACTTGAGGCGTTTCGGCGGTGTGAGCGAGGCGCGCAGCGGCGAGCGGAAGCCGCCAGCCAAAATCCCGAGCGTAGCGAGGGACCTCCGCCAACCCTGGTGGGCCCGGTAGGACTCGAACCTACAACCAACAGATTATGAGTCTGCTGCTCTAACCGTTGAGCTACGGGCCCGCAGGCTCAATCTAGCATATTCAGGCCGGGATCACCGTCTCATTCCACAACCCACGCCCACCAGTTTCCACACTGAATTTCATTGGGTGAAAACGACAGCGTACGGGTGGATTTTTCCACCCATACGTAGGGATGTTCCGTGCGACCGTTTACTGTCACTTGAACGATCACCCCGCTGCCTCCGCCGGGGCTAAGCGAGCAATCCACCGCATACGACTTTACCAAACCCCACTCGCCGCCCGCTCCCCAGTCGCGATTGAAGTCGTTGAAGGGATACGCAGAATACTTGGCGGGATGCATCTTCCAGCCCGGATCGTGAAACCAGACTCCGTAGGCGGACTCGAAGTCCTGTTTCTGCAAGGCGGCGAAGAATGTGCTCACCGCGTGACGCTCGGGATAGTCGCGAAAGTGATAAGCGACCCAGGCCAATATGAGAAGCAGAATGATGCCGGTGGTGATCCAGACACGGCGGCGGCGATCGCGGGCGGGATCGTATTGTTGGGCATCCAGAAGCGTCATGGCTTGCATTAAGCATAATGGATGACGGCTGGGGAAGAAAAACTACCGAATTAGAATCGCGAAGGGCGTCGAGAGAAAAGAAAATGTAAACCGCGAAGGAGGCAAAGGAAAATAAGAAACTCTGCGCCCTTTGCGTTGAATAACTATAGCGTGCGCTTGAATAGCGGCGTAGCGATAGCGAGAGTCACCGCCGCGAAGATGCTGAGGTAGATCATGTCCGGCACGACCGCGCTCAGGCTGGCTTCTTTCAAAAGCAGGGACTTGAAACCGTGCACGGCATAGGTAAACGGGTCCGCGACTGCGATGGCGCGCAGCCACTTGGGAAATGCCTGCACGGGGTAAATCGAACCGCTGGGGAAAAACAGGAGCGTATTCAGGATGCCGAAGATGGCACGCGGCACCAGCGGATCTTCCACCCGCACCATCAGCAGGAACATCATGGTGTTGAATGCGATCGAGGTAAGCACAACCATGACCAGCAACCCCAGCATGACATCGGGGTGAAATACCGAACCCACGCCGGCGAGGAGCGAGCCAATAATGGTGATCACAATGCCGGTGAGCACGGCCTTGATAGCGCCCGCGCCGTTGAGTCCCATGACCAACTCAGCCTTGGTAATGGGGGTGACGAGGTAGCCTTCGTGTACCCCGCGGGCTTTGTCGTCAATGTAGAGCATGCCGCCGCCGATCATCACCGAGACGAACATGGCCAGCGCGATCGCGCCCGGCAGCAGGTACTTCATGTATTCCATATAAGGGTAGAGTTCCACGATCTGCAGCACGGTTTGCTGCAGAATGCGCGGCTCGACCGTCGGCTCGTTCAGCGCATTGGTAATGCTGGTGAGTTCATCTTCGAGCGTAGAACTCATGAAGTTGTCGCTGTTGTCCACGATGAGCGCGATGCGCGGTTGATCCTGCTCATAAACGCGGCGCGAATACTGCGGAGGAATGATGACCGCGCCCTGAATCTTGCCGTTGCGCACATCGTCCATCGCTTTTTTCTGGTCGGTGTAATAGACCGGCTCGAAGGTGCGCATGTTGGAGCGAACGGAGTCGAAGGCTTCGCGAATTTTCAGCGCCTGTGTGCCGCCGTCCTGATCCACCAGGCCGAGCTTCGCATCGCGAATCTTGCCTCCAAAGGCGTTGCCCAGCACGATGAGCTGCACCAGAGGAAAGATCATGGACGCCATCATCAGCGCGGGAGAGCGGAAGAATTTGCGCATTTCGCGCTCGACAATCGCGAGAATATGATTCATGGCTGCAATCCTGGCCGAGAGGGCATGACGAAGCTGTAGGCTTTCACCAGTTCATCGCGAAGCTGGCGGCCGGTGTAATGGACGAAAACGTCGTCCAATGTCGTGTTTTGCACGGAAAGTGACTGGACACCGACTTTGTTGTGCACCGCCAGTTCGACCAGTTCCGTGGTGGTGCGCGATCCGTTGCCAGTAAGGATGCGGTACATGCCCGCGCCTTCGTGCTGAACCGAGGTTACGTCGTCAAGTTTGTGCAGCTGCTCATCCCAGTCCGCCGGCGCGTTGTCGAATTGCGCCTCGATCACGTTTGAGCCAGGAACACTCGCTTTCAGGGCGCTCGGAGTATCCAGCGCGACCAGTTTGCCATGATCCACGATGGCGATGCGGTCGCACAGGCGGTCGGCTTCGTCCATGTAGTGGGTGGTGATCAGGATGGTCAGCTGGCGCTGGCTCTTAATTTTGGTGAGCATCTCCCACACGGCGACGCGAGAGACCGGGTCGAGACCGGTAGTCGGCTCATCGAGAAAAAAGATGCGTGGACTGTGCACCAGGCCGCGCGCGATCTCCAGGCGCCTTCTCATTCCGCCGGACAAGGTTTTGGTCTGCGCCGAGCGCCATTTGCCTAAATCCACCATCTGCAGCAGTTCGTCAATGACGACTTTGCGCTTGGCCGATGGAACGTCATAGAGCTTGGCGTAAATGTTCAGATTCTCTTCGATGGTGAGATCGAGGTCGCTGGTGAGCGCCTGCGGAATCACACCCATCGAGCGACGCACTGCGTCGGGATCTTTTTGTACGTCGTGTCCCGCGATGCACGCCGAACCCGCGGTGATGGGGATAAGCGTAGTCATCATGCGGATCAGCGTGGATTTGCCGGCGCCATTCGGACCGAGAAGGCCGAAGATTTCTCCTTCTTTGACGGCGAACGAAACATCGTCCACCGCGGTGAAGTCACCATATTTCTTGACGATGTGTTGTACTTCGATCGCGTTCAAGGCGCCGTCAACGCTGCCCTTTGCTCGGATATCGCTTTCGCCGGTCACGGGCGCTGCTCCGCGGTTGCGTTCTCTTGCGCCGTGCCTTTGAGTTGTTCGGGCGAGACCAGTACCTCAGCGGTCATGCCGGGGACGTAGGCGCCTTTAGGATTGTCGAGGCGGATTTTCAGCACAATGGTTCGGATATCGCGCTTACGGCGGTTGACGTCGCGCTGCGTGGCGAAGTCCGCTTCGGCGGACTTGAAAAATACTTTGCCGGAGGTCAATGTGCCGCCGGGCAGTTGGATGCGGAGAGTGTCGCCGAGGCCGATGTGATCGGCGTTGGTTTCCGGAATCGCGGCGCGTACCCAGGTATCGCTCAGATCAACGACGGTGACGATGGGCTGGCCAATGTTGAGCACTTCGCCTTCGCGGGCGGCGCGGACGGAGACGGTCCCCGTGATGGGCGCATAAATCTTGGTGTAGCCCAAGCGCACCTCCGCCTGCTTGAGCATGCTTTCTGCGTTCGCAAGCTGCCCGCGAGTGGAGGCAACAGTATTCTGCGCGGCGTGTGCCTGATGCGTGTTGGCGACGGCGGTGTTGAGATCGGCTTCGGCGGCGCTGACTTGCTCTTTGAGCGATTGCACGAGAGCATTCTGTGCCGCAAGGTTGCTCTCCGCCTGTACGCGGTCCTGGTCGGAGGCGACGCCCTGCTTGGCAAGCTCGATGGTGCGGCGGCTGTCGCTTTCGGTGCGCTGCAGCGTGGCTTCTGCCTGCAGCAACTGCGCCCGCGCCGACTGCAAACGTGCCTGCGCATTGGCAACGCTGCTGGTCGTCGAGCCTTGCGTGGCTTCAAGCGTGGACTGCGTCTCCGCGACCTTGTATTTCATGCTGTCAATGGTGGCGGCGGCAGCGCGCTCTTCAGCTTCGAGCTCGGTGGGATCAAGAATCGCGATAAGGTCCCCTTGCTTCACCTGTGTGCCTTCGTCCACCAGCAGCTTCGCCAGTCGTCCTTCGATCTGCGGGCTGACGATCACCTGATTCGAGTCCACCGTGCCAATCAGGACGAGGTCGCGGTTGCGCGGCGTGGACAAAAAGTAATAGGTCAGCGAGATGCTGAAGATAATGGCGACCACGGTCAGAAATTTATTGCGAACACTCACTTTCGCCCTCCTCTACAGGGTTCGGTGGGGCGCTCAAACAGCGCGTGGGAGATGAAATCCAGAACAGCGGCGCGGCGTGCCGCCAGCCGTTGCGGCGACAGCGGATCTTTTCCGGTCATAACGCGCATCACCGGAGCGCTGTTGAAATGGAAGATGATGACGGCAATCATCGAGGGCACGAACTGCAAGGGATCGACCGGGCGAAAGTCACCCGCCGACTGCCCGGCACGCAGTACAGCCGCCAGCCGGCCAAATAATGGTTGGAAATATTGCTTGACGATCCTTTCCAGCTGCGTGGTGCGGCCCTTGCCCGCACGCATCATCTCCGCCTGCACGATGGTTGGATAAAACGGATGGCTGGCAATGTAGTCGAAGTGCGCACCGGCATAAGCCAGGATCTTTGCGCAGGGCGGCAGATCGCGAGAGAGAACCTCGCCGACGAAAGCCATCAAACCCGCAAAAACCTGGTCGAGCACGGCACCGTAGAGCGCTTCTTTGTCTTTGAAGTAGTAATACAGCAAGGCTTTGTTGACGTGGGCGGCGCGAGCGATAGCGTCCGTGCGTGCGCCGGCGATGCCTTCGCGGGCGAACTCCCGGACCGCGGCCTGGAGGATGGCGGCGCGGCTTTGCTCCGGACGTCCGCGGGAACCGAGGCGGGGTCGTGCAATAGTTGCAGTTGCCATATTTAATTAACCAGTTAGTTAGATTATACAACAGGTAAGAGGATTCAGCAACCCATTGTTTAGCAAAACGAAAGAACATGGACTGGCGGACAGCAGGGTTAAGCGGCCACTCGCAACAGTAAGGGCTTCCCATGCGACAGGCCCAGGTGTCCGACGTGTTGCAGTGCGTCTTCTATAGCTTGGCGCCGGGCAGGCTGGGTCAGGATTCGCACCTGATGCGTTCCCTGGGCGTGCTTGGCCCAAACCGCCGCGGCGCGGCTCACCGCGACATGATTCCTCTCAAGAGCCTGGGTAATAGGGCCGATGGCAGTGGGATCGCCGACGGTGAAACGCACATAACGCTGGCACGCCGAGTCGGACACTGTGGCGTGTACCTGATGAGCAAACTGCACCGGCATTCCGCCCTGGTGGCAGGCAATGTCCACAACATCGGAAAGCACACCGCTAGCGCTCGGCAATGAGCCAGCGCCTTTGCCAGCGAAAAACATCTCGCCTACCGCGTCACCCCGAACAAGTACGGCATTGTTCTCGTCATGCACGCTGGCGAGCGCGTGCGTTTTCGGCAGCAGCACAGGCGCAACCTGCAAAGAAACGCTCTCCTTCACGATCTCGGCGATGGCGACATGCTTGATCACGTAACCCAGTTCGCGCGCCGCCTGAACATCGTCAGCAGTGACGCCACGAATACCTTCGACGGCAACGGCGGCCGATGCAATCTCCGCTTGAAACGCAAGCTCCGCCAGGATCTTCAATTTCTGCGCCGCATCGTGGCCGTCCACATCGAGCGTCGGATCAGCTTCGGCGAAGCCCTTCTGCTGCGCCTCGTGCAAGGCACCATCAAAATCCAGTCCTGTTTCGCTCATGCGCGTCAGGATGTAATTACAAGTACCGTTCAGAATGCCGCTGAGACTCTCGATATGATTCCCGACTAAACCGCTGCGCAACGCGCGGATGATAGGAATGCCACTGCAGACACTAGCTTCAAAGCCGAGGCGCAAGTTCTGCGTTTCCGCAGCCTGCCGCAAGCGAAAGCCATCGAGTGCAAGCAGGGCCTTGTTCGCGGTTACTACGTGCTTGCCGCACGCAAGCGCTTGCTCAATGAAGCTGCGCGCCGGTTCGATTCCGCCGATCAGTTCGACGATCAGGTCGCAGCCGTTGTTGAGAACTTTTTCCGGCTGCGGGGTCAGAAGTTCGCGGTCCACGCCGGGCCGCGATTTGCCGAGATCGCGCACCAGGATTTTACTGATGGTCAGCTCGGCACCGCTGCGTTGGCGGATGAGGGCGTGGTTGCGGGCAAGAAGCTCGACGAAGCCGCGGCCGACGGTTCCGCAGCCCAGCAAGCCGATCTTTACTTTTCGAGAACTCATGAGGCGCCACCCGCAATCGAAGGCACGAGCAGAACCTCGTCGCCATCCTGGAAGGCGTAAGTGTTGCCGCCCAGGAAGCGAATGTCTTCTTCGTTCACATAGACGTTCAGGAAGCGGCGGATCTCGCCGGCTTCATCGCGCAGGTGCGGCTTGAGGTCGGGAAACTTCTGATCGAGAACGCAAAACAAGTCGCCGAGGTTCGCCGCCGAGCAGGTAACCTGGCCCGCTCCCGAAGTCAGGCGGCGCAACGCTGTGGGAATTTGTACGGTGATGGTCATCTTAAGCCTCCACAGTTTCATAGGGATTGCTGGTAGAAATTTGCTGTGATCTTTCGAGAATCGCTGCAAAGTCGGCGATCTTCGGGCGAATCGGCTCTTCGAGAGCGTATTGCCCGGCGAGCGCATCGGTAGTCTTCAATCCGTTGCCGGTGATGCAGAGGACTGTTGTCTCGTCCGCAGCGATGCGGCCTTGCCGATAAAGCTTGCGGGCGCAGCCGACGGTGACGCCGCCGGCTGTTTCGGTGAAGATGCCTTCCGTTTCCGCAAGAAGCTGCATGGATGCGACCACTTCCGGATCGGAGACATCTTCGGCCCATCCCCCGCTTTGGTTGATGGCTTTAATCGCATAGTGGCCATCGGCGGGATTGCCGATTGCGAGAGATCGCGCCAGCGTGGCCGGTTTCTGCGGCTCGAATTCGGTCTTGCCAGCTTTCACCGCTGTTGAAATCGGAGAGCAGCCGGTGGCTTGCGCGCCGTAAAATTTCACCGGCTTCGACTCGACCAGTCCGAGCAGGATCAATTCGTCGAACGCCTTCTTGATCTTGGTGATCAAAGACCCGCCGGCCATGGGAACCACAACGTTATCCGGCAACCGCCAGCCAAGCTGCTCGGCAATTTCGAATCCCACGGTTTTGGAACCTTCGGCGTAGTAAGGGCGCAGGTTGACGTTCACAAATCCCCAGCGGTGTTCGTCGGCGATCTGGGAGCAGAGACGGTTGACCTGGTCGTAGCTGCCGGCTATACGAACAACCTTGGCCCCGAAAACCTGCGTGCCCAGAATTTTTGCGGGCTCAAGGTCGGCGGGAATGAAGATCCAGGCTTTGAGGCCATTCCTCGCCGCCTGGGCTGCGACGGAGTTTGCCAGATTGCCGGTTGATGAGCAGGCAACGGTATCGAATCCCAAGCTGCGCGCCTGCGCGAGCGCCACTGCCACGACGCGGTCCTTGAAACTCAGGGAGGGCAGACAGACCGCGTCGTTTTTTACGTACAAGCTCTGCGCGCCGAATTTCTGCGCCAGGCGTGGAGCCTCAAGCAGTGGAGTAAAACCGGTTGGCAGCGTCAGCCGAAAATTCTGCGGCAGGGGCAGCAACTCGGCGTAGCGCCACATATTGGGCGCGCGCGCGGAGATGCGCTCGCGGGTCACTGGCCCGCGCAGCGAATCGTAGTCGTAGCAAACCTCAAGGGGAGAAAAGCAATCTTCGCAAATCGCTTTAGGCTGGTTTCCCCAGCTTTTGTGGCATTCCCGGCAACGCAATTCGTAGATCATCCGCTACTCGCTTTCGAGCAGCCGGAGACGAGCCGTGCAAAACAAAAACCTCTTTCCCGGCGGGAAAAGAGGTCAACGAGATGCGTAAACTGCGGCACCCCGAATCTCATGTTCCCCGTTTCCGGGCGAGAGTTGACACCGGGCGACCGGGAGCTGACTCCCGATCCGGTTGTCGTGGCTTCTTCGGGCTCGTCCCTCAGCCACTCTTCATGAAATCCAAGGTCTGCTCTAGAAGAGCAAACTTGAGGGGTGATACTACAGAGAACGCACGGCCGCTGTCAAGCGGGGGATGTAAAAATCTCTAGGGCAGGAAGTTCGAAGACAAAAGCGCGCGAAAATCTTAACGCGTGTACTGATTCTTCTTCTTGTCCTGATGCCGCTCGACACCGAGTTGGATCAGCCTCTCGATCAGCTGCGCATACGGAATCCCCGTCGCAGCCCACATCTTGGGATACATGCTGATGGAGGTGAATCCGGGCATGGTGTTGATCTCGTTCAGATAAACTTTTCTTGATTTCGGCTCCATCAGGAAATCCACGCGCGCCAGGCCGGAGCAGTCCACAGCCTTGAAGGCGCCGATAGCCAGTTGCTGAACTTTTTTCGTTTCTGATTTCGTCAGCTTGGCGGGGATGATTAACTGCGATCCTTCATCGAGATATTTGGCGTCGTAATCATAGAATTCCTTGCTGGGGATGATTTCACCGGGTACCGACGCTTCCGGCTGGTCGTTGCCGAGCACGGCGCATTCGATCTCGCGGGCTTTTTGTTTTCCACCTACGCCCTGCTCGATCACGATTTTGCGATCGAATTTCGCGGCTTCATCAATCGCCGGGCCGAGTTCCTTGCGGTCGTGGGCTTTAGAAATTCCTACGGAAGATCCGAGATTTGCCGGCTTCACAAACACCGGATACTTCAGCTTGCTTTCGATCAGCTTTTGCATCTTCTTCGGACTTGCTTCCCACTCGCTGCGCAGAAAAGTCACGTGCTTGACGATGGGCAAGCCGGCGGCGCGGAATAGCGATTTCATGATGTCTTTATCCATGCCCGCGGCCGAGCCCAGCACGCCCGCGCCGACATAAGGCAGTTCGGCCAGTTCGAGCAGGCCCTGGATGGTTCCGTCTTCACCAAAAGTTCCGTGCAGAACGGGGAAAATGACGTCCACGTTGATGGCGCGATCCGCGGCGCGGCGGGCCAGCGCCTGCGACGCATCGGTTTGAAACGCAGAAAGCGAACCGCCGTGCGACTGCGGCTCAGGGGGGACAACGACGGCTTCGCCAAGCGCCAGAACTGCAGCCCCTGGAGTCGCATCAGGATCGCCCGCGCGCAGATGGCGCTCTTTCCGCGGCGCGGACTCGCCCCGCAGCAGCCGTTCGGCGTCCGCCGCCGTGACCCAATGGCCTTCCTTGGTGATGCCGATGGGCACAACTTCGTATTTACTTTTATCAATGGCCTTGAAGACCGATGCGGCAGAGAGCAGCGAAATCTCGTGCTCTCCGCTACGCCCGCCGAACAGAATACCGACGCGAAGTTTGCTCATGAGCTTTCAGTGTGAATCGAAGGGAGCGAGGCGTCAATCACACAACTGGTACGGATATAGTCACAATATCTTTTTCCCAAACGCCGACTGCGCCAATTCGACCGCGAGATCGGCGGTTCGGTTGTGTTCATCAATAACGGGATTCACTTCGACGATTTCGAAGCTCAGCATGCGGCCGTGGTCAGCAATGATCTCCATCGCCAGATGAGCTTCGCGATAGGTCGCGCCGCCGCGCACCGGAGTGCCGACACCGGGCGCATCTTCCGGGTCCACCCAATCCATGTCAAGCGAAACATGGTATCCGGCGGTGCCGCGTCCGGCCATGCGCAGAGCTTCTTCCATCACGGTGCGCATGCCGCGCTCGTCAATGTCGCGCATGGTAAGCACGGAAATGCCGGCGCGGTGGACATTGTTTTTTTCGATAACGTCAATATCGCGAATGCCGACCAGCACGCAGTTCTCCGGGCTGACCTTCGGCGAGAAGTCGAGAATATTCGCCAGCTCCGGCGGGCCGAGGCCCATGATCGCCGCGAGCGGCATGCCGTGCACGTTGCCACTGGGAGAGCTTTCCGGCGTATTGATGTCAGTGTGGGCGTCAATCCAGATCAGACCGATTCTTTGGTTCTGCCGCCGGTAGAATTCCGCAACACCGGCGACGGTTCCTGCGGCGACCGAGTGATCTCCGCCCAAAGTTAACGGCACTTTGCCGGCTTCCAGTGTTTTCAAAACCAGATCCGCATGTTTGGAACACGTCGCGGTGATTTCCTTCAGATATTTCGCGTGCGGATGGCCTTCTTTTTTCTGCTCGGGAATGGCAACGGCTACGTTGCCGCCGTCTTCGACGATATGCCCCAGCGCCTCCAGCTTCGCTTCCAGACCCGCGACACGCACCGCCGACGGACCCATATCCACACCGCGGCGAGACTGGCCAAGATCCAGCGGAACGCCGATGACGCGGATTTTCTTCGGCGCAATGCTGGAGATGGGGTGATTGGTCGTCGTCATCGTTAATCTATGCCATTGTTAATTCACCGGCGAGGCCGCAGACGCAGAGCCCAGAAATTCCGGTTTCCGCCACTCGCCTCGCAAAGTTGTCATCCCGAGCGCGGCGAGGGATCCGCAGTTTTGCCTTTTACGGAGTACCTGCGGATTCCTCGTCGCATTCGCTTCTCGGAATGACAAATCATCAGCTATGTCACTGATCACGGATACAACCGGTGCAGCATCCTGGGAAATGGAATCGTTTCGCGCACGTGCTCCAGACCGCAAATCCACGCTACGGCGCGTTCAATGCCCATGCCAAAACCCGCATGAGGAACGCTGCCATACTTGCGCAAATCGAGATACCACTTAAACGCCTCTTCCGGCAAGCCGTGTTCGTGAATGCGTTTGATCAGCAGATCGTAAGACGCGGTGCGCTGGCTGCCGCCGATAATTTCCCCATAACCCTCAGGAGCGAGCACGTCCACGCAAAGCGCCAGGTCAGGCCGCAGCGGATCCGGTTCCATGTAAAATGCCTTCACTCTGGCAGGATACCGATGCACCATGACTGGCTTGGCGAACTGCGATGAGATGTAAGTTTCATCGGGTGAGCCGAGATCGCCGCCATATTCGAAATTGTTTTCCAGTTCGCCTTTTGCATGCGCTTCCTGCAGCATCTTGACCGCGTTGTCGTAGCTGATACGGGGAAACGGCGCCTCGACCTTTTCCAGCTTGGAAACATCGCGGCCGATGGTGTGCAAATCGGCGCGGCGGCGCTCCAGGCAGCGCTTCACCAGGAAACTGATCATGCCCTCCGCGAGTTCCATGATGTCGTCGAGTTGCGCGTAGGCAACTTCAGGCTCAACCATCCAGAACTCGGTCAAATGGCGGCGGGTTTTGCTTTTTTCCGCGCGAAATGTCGGCCCAAAGGAATACACTTTGCCGAGAGCCATGGCCGTCGCTTCGATGTAGAGTTGCCCGGATTGCGTCAGGAAAGCCTGTTCGTCGAAGTAATCTACGGGAAAGAGCGTGGTCGTGCCTTCACAGGCCGCGGGAGTAAGAATCGGGGGATCGGTCAGGGTGAAACCGCGATCGTCAAAAAAGTCGCGCGCGGCCTTGATGATTTCCGCGCGAACCCGCAGAATCGCTGCCTGGCGCGGCGTCCGCACCCAGAGATGCCGATGCTCCATCAGGAAATCAACCCCGTGCTCTTTCAGCGAAATGGGGTACGGATCGTTCTCCGGAACTCGCTGGACGACTTGCACGTTCGCGACGTCGAGCTCATAGCCGCCGGGAGCGCGCTTGTCGGCGCGGACTTTGCCCTCGACGACGACGCTTGATTCCTGCGTCAGGCCCTTCAGGGAATCGAAAACTTCGGCGGGAACGGCGTTCTTGGCGGCAACGCCCTGAATCACACCTGTGCCGTCGCGAAATTGCGGGAATAAGAGTTTGCCGCTTTCGCGCAGGTTGTAGAGCCATCCGCGAATGGTGACGCTTTGGCCCTCGTGCTTGCCGATCTCGGCGATGCTGGTGAGGGAAGACATAGAATTTGGCAATTGAGTAACTGAGAAATTGGGTAATTCACTCAGTTACTCAATTACCCAGTTACTCAATCTTATTGGGCGTCCAGCTTTTCAAATGTTTCTCTCATTTTCTCTGCCGCATTCACTTTCTCATCACCTTCGATTTCCAGCAGCAGCGGCGGCGTGTGCGGCGAAGAACGCAGCGATTCCATGGCTTGCTTCCAATTGATGGATCCCTCGCCCGGCCACAGGTGCGAATCGCGATCTCTCGCGTTGTCGTGAATATGGGTCGAGTGCACGTGGCTTTTGACCGTTTCAAATGCCTGCGCCACTTCGCTCATGATGTGAGCATGACCGAAGTCAAAGCAAACGCCGACGTCGTCAAAATGAGTCGCGTGAATAAATTCCATGAGCCGTTCCGGCGTGCTGAGTTCATTGGGAATATTTTCCAAGAGAATGCGCACGCCCAGCGGCTTGGCGAAGGCGCGCAGGTGCTCGATCGAAGTCATGGCGGCCTCGAACTTGCGGTCGTCAAAGGATTCACCGCTGACGCCCAAATGTTGCACCAGGAAGCGGAACGGAATCTGCTCTGCGAGTTCCAGAGCGCGTTTGATTTCGTCCATGGCTTCGATGCGGCCGGCCCGGTCGGTGGAGGTGACATTCACCGGCGGCGACCCGGTGCGGCCCCATTCGTAGTCAGCGTAGAGAGGCGCATGAACGGAATTCAACGGGATGGCGCTAGTGCGAAACCAATCGGCGATTTCCCGCACGTGCTGCTTGCGATTGGCGTAGTCGAGATGCTGGCGCGCGGCAAAAATCTCAATCGCCTGCGCGCCGCCGCGCACCAAGCCGTCGAGCAGGCCGGGATGCAGCCGCTCTTTCACGTAGATGTAGGTCGAAATCGCTTTCAACATCTCTGAATTCCTGCCACCGATTCCCGAGAAAAATCAAGCCCTGACATTTTCAACTGCGGATTCCTGGCCGCGCTCGGAATGACAAGTATATAGGGCGTTTAATATCCTACCGCTTTTCCGTTGTTGCGTTCGTCGCTCGCACCCAGGCGCTCGCCGGTCATCTGGTCAATGGCAATGCACTCGCCATCACTCCAGTAGGGAGCCCATGTCCCGCCACCACTCACGCCGAATTCAATTTTGTGCCCCATTTGCCGGAGCAGATTCACCGTGTCGGGAGAGAACCACTGCTCGAGCCGCAGGACGTCGGGCAGCCACTGGTGATGAAAGCGCGGGGCGTTCACCGCTTCCTGAATATTCATGCCGTAGTCCACAACGCCCATCAGGATGTTGGCGACCGTGGTGATGATGCGCGATCCGCCTGGCGATCCGAGCACCAGGAACAGCTTGCCATTTTTCAGCACCATGGTCGGGGTCATGGCGGAAAGCGGCCGCTTGTCGGGCGCGATAGCGTTGGCTGGCCCTTGGACCAAACCGTAAAGATTGGGCGTGCCGGGCTTCGAGGTGAAGTCGTCCATCTCGTCGTTCAGCAGGAAGCCCAGGCCCTCGGCGGTCACGCGCGAACCGAATCGGTCGTTCAGCGTAGTCGTCACCGACACGGCATTGCCCTCGGCATCTACGACCGAATAGTGAGTGGTATGTTCAGGTTCGCGAGCTTCGTCCGGCTGGGGATGCAGGGCGGCATATTGTTCGAGTTCGTTGAAAACTGACGGACGGCGCAGGTCTTTGCTCAGGCTCGCATGGGCGGGATCGATGGATTCACGCCAGGCGGCGCCGTATTTCTTATCGATCAACTGAGCAACGGGGATTTTGGAAAAATCGGGATCGCCCAGGAACTCTGCGCGATCAAAATACGTTCGCCGGAAGGCTTCGGCGGTCAAATGAACTGCCTGCGCCGAGCGATTTCCGGCTTTGGCAAAGTCGTAGCCTTCCAGAATGTTAAGAATCTCGAGCAGCGCAACCCCGCCCGAAGACGGCGGAGGCGCGCTGACAACTTCGTAGCCGCGATAGGCGCCACGGATCGGCTCGCGCTCTTTGACCTCGTAGTGCGCGAGATCGCCGGTGGTGAGCAGCCCTCCACCCTTTTGCATCGCGGCTGCCAGTTCTTGCGCAATTGCGCCGTGATAAAAGTCGTCGGGATTTTTCGCGATGCGCTCCAGGGTCCGCGCCAGCTCCGGCTGGCGAAAGATGTCGCCCGGCTGATAAGGATGGGCATCACGCTGGAAGATGCGGCTGGAGTCGGCGAACCTGGCGAGGTGCTGGTCGTGAAAATCGGCAGCGTCATCGAAGGCCAGCGGAAAGCCGTCGCGCGCGAGTTTGATCGCGGGGGCAATCACCTGGGCAATCGTCAGCTTACCGTATTTTCTCTCCGCATAAACCAGCCCGGCGACGGAGCCGGGCACGCTGATGGCTTTGTATCCGATCACGCTGGCGTTCTCAATCACGTTGCCATGAGCGTCGAGAAACATGTTGGCTGTAGCCGCAGCGGGCGCTTTCTCGCGATAGTCGAGAAAGTGCTCTTTGCCATCGGCCATGTGGATTAGCATGAACCCGCCGCCACCAATATTGCCGGCCTGCGGGTGAACGACGGCAAGGGCGAATCCGGTGGCCACCGCGGCGTCCACGGCGTTGCCGCCGGCCTGCATCACTTCCACGCCGGCGCCAGATGCCAACTCGTGCACGCTGACGACGATGGCGTGTGGAGCGTGCACCGGATGCACAGCTGCGATTGCCGCAAAATTCGCTAAGAGAAGAAAAAGTACGAAGCGGCGGAGTCGCATCAGGCGTCGGAGATGGTGAAAGCGGGTCAGGACTTTTGAGGCTAGCCCAGCGAGTAACGGTGAGTCAAATGCGCGGATTGGCCATCAGATTTTCGCTCATCTCCCGGGTTAGCTCGCGTATCCGCTCGCGGAACCCTTCCACTCCGCTCGGGGCAGGCTCTGGGGCACCATGCTATGAGCTCTTGGCCTTTGGCCGTCGGCGTTTGCGTTTTGTAGTCGGCGTTGGCTTAGCCTGCTTAGCGCTTGCCGATTTGCCTTTGCCCTTCGCAACAACCATTTCGTACGAGGCCGCGATGAGGTCTTCGATTTCGTCAGGACGAAGAACGTCCAGCCGTTCCAGCAGAACCCACTTGTAACGGCCGACGTAGGGCGCGGGAGAGATTCCCTCCACCTCCACCAACTCTGCGAATTTTTCCGGCGTACACTTGAAACAGAGCTTCGTCGGGACGGCGTCGAGGCTAGTGATGGCGAAGATTTTGCCTCCGACTTTGAAGCAGAGATCGTCGCCCCATTGGAGGTTTTCGGTAGCGTCGGGAAAAGAGAGACAGTGGCGGCGGATGGAATCTATGTTCATGATTCTGACGCCTGGATCGCGGCTTGCTGCGGATCCAAGAGCTGCTGGGATTGTAAGACGAAAGCAGGTTTCTCGACTCCGCAAAATGGCTTGAGAACAAGCCATCTTGCTACGCTCGAAATGACAACTTATTGGCGCGGGCTCGGGCGAAGTCACAGACGTGGAAGAGGTGATTGAAATGCAGACCAGACAGCTGGGCAACTCCGATCTGAAAATCACGCCGGTGGGCTTTGGCGCCTGGGCCATTGGAGGTTCGGGCTGGCAATTCGCGTGGGGTGCGCAGAATGACGAGGATTCGGTCGCGGCAATTCACCGCGCGCTCGAACTCGGCGTCAACTGGATTGACACCGCCGCCGTGTATGGGCTCGGTCATTCGGAGGAGGTCGTCGCCCGCGCGCTGATGTCCTGGAGCGGCCCCAAGCCGTATGTGTTCACCAAATGCGTCATGCGCTGGGATGAAAAAGGGAATGTCAGCAAGGTCTTTCGCGCCGACTCGATCCGGAAGGAACTCGAGGGTAGCCTGCGGCGATTGAACCTGGACGCGATTGACCTCTATCAGATTCATTGGCCGCCCGATCCCGATTCGCCTGAACTGGAAGAAGCGTGGTCGACGCTCGCCGAATTGAAGAACACCGGAAAAGTGCGCTGGATCGGAGTTTCCAATTTCAATGTCCAGCAAATGCGGCGCGCCAAGGCCATCGCGCCCATTACTTCGCTCCAGCCCCCGTTTTCGTTGATCAACCGGGGCATTGAAGAAGACATCCTTCCATATTGCCTGAGTCAGAATATCGGCGTGATCGTCTATTCGCCGATGGCGTCGGGGTTGCTCTCGGGCGCGATGACGCGCGAACGGGCGGAAAAATTGCCGCCCGACGACTGGCGAAGCCGCGACCCTCAGTTCACCGAGCCAAAGTTGTCGAACAACCTTGCCCTAGTTGAGCAGTTACGCGAAATCGGCAAGCGGCATGGGCGTTCGCCCGGCGAAGTGGCCATTGCCTGGACATTGCGCAATCCGGCAACTACCGGGGCCATTGTTGGCGCCCGAAATGCGCGGCAGGCGGATGGCGTGATGCGAGCTGGGGAACTGCGCCTGAGCGACAAAGAAGTGAATGAGATTGAAGAGTTCTCCGCCGAAGACGCTGCATAACGGTGCAGGGCCAATTCAGTCATCGCTCGCTCCGTTTCCGAATACGGAAAACGGCCTCTGCGCGATTGCCTTCTTGTCGTCTAATTCTGGCGGCCAAGTCGTACAATGAGGCAGGTTGTTCGAGCCCTACGCATGTGAGCTCCGTCACACGCAGCTGCTCCGCTGACCAGCTAGAATTCAGTTTGGGGAAAGGATTCCCGAAGACATGAGCCGCGTCATTGAAGTGACCGATCTGATCTTGCGCGATGCACACCAGAGCCTGCTTGCCACCCGCATGGCGATGGAAGACATGGTTCCGGCCTGCGAAGACCTAGACAACGCCGGCTACTGGTCGCTCGAATGCTGGGGCGGAGCGACGTTTGATTCCTGCATCCGGTTCCTGAACGAGGATCCGTGGGAGCGGCTGCGGACTTTCCGTAAACTGCTGCCGAAATCGAAATTGCAAATGTTGCTGCGGGGTCAGAATCTGCTCGGATACCGGCATTATCAGGACCTCGTGGTTGAGCGATTTGTCGCGAAAGCGTCAGAGAACGGTATTGATGTGTTTCGCATCTTCGACGCCCTGAATGATCTGCGCAACTTGCAAACCAGCGTGCGGGCGGTCAAGAAGACCGGCAAACATGCGCAGGGAACGATCTCTTACACCATTAGCCCGGTGCACACGATTGCTGCCTTCGTGGAGATGGCGCAGCGCATGAGAGAAATGGGCTGCGATTCGATCTGCATCAAAGACATGGCGGGCCTTCTGAAGCCGCAGCCCGCGTTCGATCTGGTCAAGGGCATCAAGCAGAAATGCGGCGTTGACACGCTGGTCCACGTTCACACTCATGCTACGACTGGCGTGACTCTGGTTGCCTTGATGAAGGCGGTTGAAGCTGGTTGCGACATCGTGGATACCGCGATCAGTTCGCTTTCGCTCGGTCCCGGGCACAATCCCACGGAAAGCTTTGTGGAGATGCTCGAAGGCACGGGCTTCACCACGCGGCTGAATATGGAGAGAATTCAACGTGTGAAGCGGCATTTCGCGAAAGTCCGGCCGCGTTACCGGGAATTCTTGAGCGACATCACTGGCGTGGAAACGGAGATTTTCAAGAGCCAGATTCCGGGCGGAATGATCTCCAACATGGAGAGCCAGCTCAAGGGCCAGGGCGCCGACGACAAGCTGCAGGAAGTGCTGGACGAAGTTCCCAACGTGCGCAAGGATTCCGGCTTCCCGCCGCTGGTTACGCCGTCGAGCCAGATCGTCGGCACGCAGGCCGTTTTCAACGTTCTCATGGGCAAGTACAAGGCGATGACGGGAGAGTTCGCCGACCTGATGCTGGGCTATTATGGCGCGACGCTCGGGCCGAAAGATCCCGAAGTCCTGAAAAAAGCCGCGGAACATGCCAAGAAAGAAGTCATCACTTGCCGTCCCGCGGACCTGCTGAAACCGGAGTGGGAGAATTTGCGCACGACCGCGCTGGCGCTGCCCGGATGCAACGGCAGCGACGAGGATGTGCTTACCTATGCCATGTTTCCCCAGGTGGCACCGAAGTTTTTCAAGAGCCGCAGCGACGGGCCGAAGAACGTGGGCCGCGATCTCGACAAGAAAGCGGATGCGGCTCCGGCCGCCAAAGCTGACGGCAAAGGTGGAGCTCAGCCGGGACGGAGCCAGCCCGTAACCTATGTGATTTCGCTCGAGGGCAAAGAACATAAAGTGACGGTTTCGCAAGCGAAGTAATTCGAACGCGCGAAGGAGCAGCGATGTCCACGCCAGCAACCAAGCCGACCGCGAAGACCATGGAAGAAAAAATCTCCGACCTGCGCCAGCGGCGCGCGGAACTGGAGGCGGGCGGTGGCCAGGAGCGGGTCGATAAGCAGCATGCCGGCGGCAAGCTGACGGCGCGGGAGCGCGTTGAAAAATTGGTGGATCAAGGGAGCTTTCAGGAAATCGGCATTTTTGCTCAGCATCGCTCCACCTATTTCGGCATGGCGGAAAAAGAATTTCCCGCCGAGGGCGTAATTACCGGATGCGCCATGATTGATAAGCGCCTGGTTCACCTGGCGAGCCAGGATTTCACCGTGGCCGGAGGCGCGGCCGGCGAAGTGCATTGCGACAAAGTTTCTGAGATGATGCGCCTGTCGCTGAAAACCGGCACGCCGTTCGTGTTTATCAACGACTCCGGCGGCGCACGCGTGCAGGAAGGCATTGACAGCCTGTCAGCGTACGGCAGGATCTTTTACAACAATGTTGTCCTCTCGGGCACGGTCCCACAGATTTCGCTGATCTGCGGGCCCTGCGCCGGCGGCGCAGCCTACAGCCCGGCGCTCACCGATTTCATCATTCAGACGCAGCAAGCGCAGATGTTCATCACCGGGCCGCAAGTCATCAAGCAAGTCACCGGCGAAATCGTGACTGCGGAGGAACTGGGCGGGCCGACCGCACAGATGAATCACTCCGGCGTCGTTCACCTGGTGGCGGAGAATGACGAAGAAGCGCTTTATCTGTGCCGCCGTTTGCTCAGTTTCATGCCCGCCAACAATCTTGAAGACCCTCCGCGGCTGAATCCCGATCTGCCGTTGGAGACCGATCCGGCGTTGAACCAGGCTGTGCCGGTGGACACGAAGGTCGGCTATGACGTGCGAACCGTGATCGCGGGCGTGCTCGATCATCAGGATTTCATGGAAATCCAACCGGGATTCGCGCCCAATATCGTAGTTGGATTCGGGCGGCTGCAGGGACGGCCGGTGGGAATCATCGCCAACCAGCCTTCGGCTCTGGCCGGAGCGCTCAACATTGATGCTTCGGACAAATCCTCGCGATTTATCCGTTTTTGCAATGCCTTCAATATTCCCCTGGTGACGTTCGTCGACGTTCCGGGATTCCTGCCTGGCGTCGAACAGGAATACGGCGGCATCATTCGCCATGGGGCCAAGATGCTCTTCGCCTACTCGGCCGCGACTGTTCCGAAGCTCACCGTGATCCTGCGCAAAGCCTATGGCGGCGCCTATCTGGCCATGTGCGGGAAAGATTTGGGCGCGGACCGGGTAGTCGCCTGGCCGACGGCGGAAATCGCAGTGATGGGGGCGGAGGGGGCGGCAGAAATCGTGTTTCGGCGCGAGATCGAGGCGGCGGAAGACAAGCCGGCGAAGCGCAAAGAACTGATTAATCTTTACCGGGAAACCTTCGCCAACCCTTATGTATCCGGCGGAAGGCGGCTGGTGGATGACATCATCGAACCGGCAGAAACGCGGAAATATTTGGCCCAAGCTTTAGAAGCCTTGCACACCAAGCGGGAGTTGCGTCCACCGAAAAAGCATGGCCTGATTCCGCTCTGATCGTAGCGCCGGCGGGCCGACGGGCGGGCGAGTCGGCCCGCCCGACAGCGGCAAGATGCGAGCTCTGCAGGGGTGCGACGAAAGGAACGAAATGGCGTTGTTGTTGATCCAAACCGAAGGGACGCTGTGGCTGATCGTTGCCGTGCTTGCGATCGGTTGGGCCGCGACCTACGTCGCATTGCGGCGGACGATCAATCGCGTGGCCACCGATCTGCGCGCAGAAATGGACGAGCGCATCCGGGCCGTGATGATATCGCTGAAGAGCGCGCAAGCTCCGGCAGTTCAACCGCTGCCCAAAGCTGAGCCAGCGCCGGTTTCGCAAGCCTATGCACCGGCGCCCGCCGTTCAGCCTTCGGAAAAGTCGGCAGAAGTTTCGCCCGAAGTTCTGGTCATGATTGCCGCCGCGGTTACGGCTTTCCTGGGCAAGAAAGTACGCATCCGCTCCGCCAAGATGCTGCAGACTCCGTACGAGATCGTAAATCCCTGGGTGCAGCAGGGACGCGTCGTGGTACAGGCATCGCACAATTTGGGTCCAAGGGGCCGTTCATGATCGCGCAACGAGGAGTGTTCCTGTGAAACTCCAGATTGGCATTGACGGAAAAAGTTACGAAGTGGACGTGGAGGTTCTGGAAGACGACCAGACGGGCCGCTCTTCTGGCTATCTTCCACCCTATCCGGGGTCGGCGACGGTGCCGTCATTCCGCTCCGCCGCGGCAGCCGCAGCCAAGCCAGCGCCCGCGCCTGAGGCCGGGGTCAACGAAGCCAAAGTCTGTCGCAGCCCGGTGGCCGGCGTGGTTCTGCGTGTGAACGTACAGCCGGGGCAACAGATTCACCCTCACGACCTAATGATGGTGCTCGAAGCCATGAAGATGGAGACCAATGTCACCGCGCCCGTGGCGGGCAAGGTTAAGTCCGTCGCCGCCCAGGCTGGCGACGGAGTGAAGGTCAATCAGGTTCTGGTTGAGTTCGAATAATCTCGACGGCGGAAATCTCCGATTATGCCCCCGCTGTAGGCGCGTGCGTCCTCGCCCGTGCAGGCTCCCCGCACACCCTAGCCTCGCACGGTCAGCACCGGGCACGGCGCCTCACTGATGACCTCAGAAGCGGCTGATCCCATATGCGCCGTCCAAGCGGCGGCCGCCGGTTTGGCCACGCCCATCACGATCAGGTCGGCGCGCTGTTCCTCGGTGAATCGCAATATTCCATCGGCAAGAAACTCGAATCCAACCCGGAACTCGACTCTGCAATGAGCCTCACGCGGCAGCATGGCCTTCATCTGCTCACGTGTGCTCCGCTCAACCGATTCTTTTTGTTGCCAGGGAACCATGGGAATGGTGTGGAACAAAGTCAAAGTCGCTTCATTGTCTTGGGCGAGCGATACGGCATAGTGCAACGCATTTTCCGAAGTAGTCGAAAGGTCCGTAGGGAACAGTATGCGCTTGAGCTTCCAATCCGTCCCCGCAGGAGCAGGAACTTCGGGCCCCACCGTCAGCACCGGACAAATGGCCTGGCGATAGACTTTCTCTGCTTCCGAGCCCAGGACGAGCTTGGTCAAACCGTGCCGCCCATGTGTGCCCATCACGATCAGATCAATTCGTTCTTCGTGCATGATTCGGGAAACGACCTCCCAAAGCCCGCCGCGCCGCAAGACTTCCTGGTGCGCGATTCCATCGAAGGCAGTGGCTGCGACAAAATCAGTCAGTCGTCTTTGCGCGTCATTCCAAAACAGATCGGCGCCCATCGGAATTGGTTCGAGCGGCATGCTGAGATAAGGCTCGGGACCGACGGCGTTTACGACGAAAATTTTGGCGCTGTACTGTTCCGCCAAAGCCAGAACGAAGGGCAAAGCGGCATTCGAGACCTTGGAAAAATCCGTGGCAAATAGGATGTTGTTGAGAGCGATGCGAGTTGAAGCCTGAGGAGCCAGCATGGCCTACCTCCTGTGAATCAGCGGACCCGAAGCAACTCCGCCAGTTTCATTGTGCGCGGGCCAGGTACATTCCTCAGTGACCGGGATCACGCCAGGTTGTGGCCGGCAACCACGCCCCAACGAGCAGAAAAAACAGACGTTAGCGAATCTTCCCAAGAGGATAGGAATCTTGATTCCGGATGCGATATGTGGCAGTGGTGCAGTGTGACCTTTCAGAGGATGCGCGCCAATCGTGCGATTCGTTCGCCTCGCATAGAACGCGACGCATTCGCACGTCGCGCCCAGATCCCTCGTCTGCCGAAAGCGGGGCTCGGGATGAAACTGCACCACTATCCAACATTTGGCTCAAGACCCGGCAAATTTTCTACAACGCGTATATTGGTTGCTGCATCTACGGGAGGATGCGCCGCAGGCATTAGAACCAGCACTTCAGCCAGGGAGCCGCCCATGAGCGCGAGTTTGGCAGAACGATCGAGTGACACGGCGATCCAACCACTTGTAGATCGATTCCGGCAGGTCCGGGAAACGACCATGCGCATCACCCGGTGGCTGTCGGCCGAGGACCAGATGTTGCAGTCCATGCCGGACGCCAGCCCCACCAAATGGCACTTGGCGCACACCACATGGTTTTTTGAGACATTCGTTCTGGAGCCGCACGCGCGCGGCTATGAACCTTTCGATCCGCGCTTCAAGCGGCTGTTCAATTCCTATTACAAGCAACTAGGCGGGCATCCGTTGCGCGGATCGCGCGGACTCATGGCGCGGCCGACGCTCGCCGAAGTTCATGCCTATCGTGCGCAAGTCAAATCGGCGGTGTTGGATTTTATTGAGCAAGCAACGCCTGCTGTGCTCGATCTGATCGAACTCGGAATGAATCACGAGCAGCAGCATCAGGAGCTGATTTTGACCGATATCAAGCATGGCTTGTGGTCCGGGCCTCTGCGGCCGGAGCCGATCGTGGATGGCAACTCTTGCGCCTCGGCGCCGCGCTTGGAATGGGCCGAGATCGAAGGCGGCATCTATTCCGCCGGCCACGGAGGCAGCACCTTCGGGTTTGACAATGAGGGCCCGTGCCACGAGATTCTAGTACAGCCTTATCGGATCGCATCGCGCCCAGTCACCAACGGGGAGTATTTGGAGTTTATGCAGGATAAAGGCTATCGCCGGCCGGAGCTGTGGCTCTCCGATGGCTGGGATACGGTCTGCGGGCAGGCCTGGAATTCGCCCTTGTACTGGGAGCAGCATGATGGCGAATGGATGCAGTTCGCTTTAAACGGAAACGAGGGGCCTTTGCTCAGAAAAGTGAACCCCGCCGAACCGGTCTGTCACATCAGCTTTTTCGAGGCAGACGCGTATGCTCGCTGGCGCGGAGCCCGGCTGCCGAACGAGTACGAGTGGGAGATTGCAGCGGTTCGCACGCCCGCCAAGGGAACTTTGCTGGAAGATCATGTTTTTCACCCGCAACCCGCTCGTGCAGTGGGATTTCAGCAGCTGTTTGGCGACGTCTGGGAGTGGACCGCAAGCGCGTATCTTGCTTATCCGGGATTCAAGCCGGCTGCGGGCGCGGTCGGCGAATACAACGGGAAGTTCATGTGCAATCAGTTTGTGTTGCGTGGAGGATCGTGCGTCACTCCGGCCAGCCACATCCGCGCGACTTACCGTAACTTTTTCCCGCCCCATGCCCGCTGGCAATTTTCGGGGATGAGGTTAGCGCAATGATCGCCCGCGAACTGGTTCGAATTTCGCCGCTGGCAGAAGATGTAGTTGAGGGCCTCACCCAGTGGCCGAAGTCGCTCGCCTCAAAATGGTTCTACGATGCGCAGGGCTCGGCGCTGTTCGAGGAAATCACGCGCCTGCCGGAATATTATTTGACTCGCACGGAGCTGGAGATTCTGCGCGCCGAAGCCGGTGAAATTGCTTCTGCGCTGCCTCCCGGGGTCACGATTGTAGAGTTAGGATCGGGCACAGCGGCTAAGACCTGTACCCTGTTGCAGGCTCTCTCGCGGCGGCAGATGCGGGTGCGTTATTTTCCCGTGGATATTTCTCCGGCGGCATTATCAGAGGCTCGCGAGCGCGTGCAGGCGCAATGCCCACAAGTCGGAGTGCGCCCCGTGATTGCCGATTTCGGCGATGGCTTCGGTTTCCTGCGCGAGATTCCGGGTCCGAAACTTGTCTTGTATCTGGGATCGAGCATTGGCAATTTCGTTCCCGAGGCCGCGATCGCGATGTTAGGTGACATTCGCCGCGAACTGCGAGCCGAAGATTCTCTGCTGCTCGGCACCGATCTGGTAAAAGACCCGGCCATTCTTGTGCCCGCCTATGCCGATGCCCAAGGAGTGACAGCAGAGTTCAACAAGAATATTCTGCACAGGATTAATCGCGAATTAGGCGCGGATTTTGATCTCGACAACTTTTGTCACGTTGCGCATTGGAATGCCGCCGAGTCACGCATGGAGATGCATCTGCGAAGCCTGCGCGCACAAACGGTCCATATCAGCCTGCTGCGTTTTGACGTGCGGCTCGCCGCGGGTGAACCGATTCACACCGAGAAGAGCTATAAATACACGCTCAGCATGGTGCGGGAGATGCTGGAGCCGTCGGAGTTCGAGTTGGACCGGACCTGGTTCGACCCGCGCAAGTGGTTTGCGCTGCATCTGGCGCGGGTGCGCGAGTAGTTAACGAAGTGGCGCGGTCGTCGGGGAGGCAGCATCATAAAACAAAAAAGAGTTGCGCCGGTTAGCGCAACCCTTTTTCGTTGCGGGCACGGCATCTAAGTCGCGGGGTTGATGTCCGAAACGTGAATCATGTTGGTATTCGTATCCAGAGTTCCGCTGACCTTGACGTTTTGACCGGCAAACTGCTTCGCCTTCTCCTGATCATCCAGTTGATAGGTCATGTCGCTGGTCTTCAAGGTGTAGCCATCGTCCGTCTTCACAATCATGCCGGTGAAAGAGGACCCTTGCATCGGGGTTGACGTCGAATCGGTCGGCGTCGTGTCGCTCGGCTGGCTGGTCGTGGGCGGTTGCGGATTGGGAGTCGCTTGATTGGTTTGCTCCTGGCTTGGTTGAGTCTGGCTTGGTTGCGTCTGATCCTGCGCGAAACCCACCGCCAGCGCGCCCGCCAACAAAAACATCGTCAAGAGAGTGATTGCCTTTTTCATGTTTTGTAATCCTCCGAGAGAACTTGTCATGGCGTTAGTGCGAAGCAATCCTGCTGCCAACACCGCACTATTGCATTCACAACACATAGAGGAGATGCGCGTAATTTGGGCAGGTAGGTTTCTTCCCGGTGAGCGTGGAAGTTATTCGTACCGTAGGGACTGTAGTTAATCTAAGGAATTTCGCAGGCAGGTACATTTACCGCGTACGATACAAACAACGTACACGAAGCCAGCCTCCCGTAATACTTGAATGACTGTAGCTCCAGGAATTCGTGCTGCGGCTCTGCGGTAAGATTTTTAATGTGCCGCCGCCAAAAGCGAACCGACGCCGGGGCGATAGCCGTAGAAGTCTCCCACGGCGTGTAGGTGCTCGATGACCTGTTCGTCGTACTTTTGCTTCAAGGCGTCGGTAAGCAGGTTGTGTTGCGCGTTGGGATCGCTGTCCAGATCGAACAAGAAGCTCTTCGCGGGCGAATCGTAGGTTGTGAATAGCGTTCTGCCGTTGTCGGCCAGCAAGCCATAGACGGCTCGTTCATCGGATGCCAAGAATAGTTCGTTTCGCCTGTATTCGTCCAGCTCAGCCTTTGTTTCGACGAAGAGCGGATGGCCGAAGATGGAATTCGCCCGGACTGGCCGATGACCCAACAAATAATAAAGCGAGGGCGTAATGTCTGTGAGCGCGGAGAGATGGGTGTCGTCGTAAAGCGAGCGAGTGCGCATTGTGGCGGGCAGATGCACGATCAACGGAACCCGCATGATTTCGGGATAGATCGTGGTCGAGTGACTATAGCGGCCAAGTTCTCCCGTGGCGTCGCCGTGGTCGGAGGTCACGACGATAATGCTCGAATCGTACAAACCACGCGCTTTGAGATAAGCGAAGAAGGGCCCCAGGCAGTCATCTACCTGATGTAGCTCGTAGGCGATGCGGTTATTGAACCCGGCCCGCATATGCCAGTTCTCGGTCGTCATTCTGGGCATGTCATTGTGGGCGAACTGATGGACGTTCATCGGCTGAGCGTAAAACAGCACAGGCCTGGCCTTGTCCGGTCGCGCGTCCAGCGCGGCTTCCGCCTGATGGATGGTCGAGCAGACTTCAAAACGATTCCACAACGTATTGGCGTCGAGTTTGATCAGGTTGTCGCTAGGCGCCAGGATCTGGCTCAGCACAGTATCGTAGCTGACCATCATCTGGTAGCCGTCGGCGTTCGCCAGTTTCTCCAGGCTATTCACTTTGGAGAACGGCTGCATATAATGCGCGTGCAGCAGCATGGCGCCGGCCCAGATAGCCGGCTCGGAAAGGGTGGTTCCGGCATATTGCGTGTACACGTTGTGCAGGACCGTGCTGTCGCGCGCGAAGGCGTCCAGGTTTGGCGTGAAGTCTGCCTGGGGATTGTAGGCTCCCAGGTAGTCGGGACGGACTGAATCAATCACGAAGATGAAAATGTTCGGGCGCTCCGCCTTAGTGGGAAGCAGCGGGTCAACTAACTCTAGGTCAGTTTTTGCTTCGGCATTGCGGATATTCGTATATTCACGCAGGATCCGACAAAGGTCGCCGCAGGGTTCCGCCCGATCATTGCCCAGCAGGTGATGAACGATTTGGAAGGAAGTGTTCTGCACCGCGTAATTTTCCATTGCGCGAGCAACTTCGTCATCGGTTGCGCCCAACGGTTTCCCCCAGAAAATTTCTGTTGCCTGCAGAGACTTGTAGGTAAACCCCGCCAAAATCAGCACTGTAAGGATCGCAACCGGAGAGTAGTTTTCCGTCCGCGGCCGCAGTGTGAACACGCAGAGGCTCAACGTGATCCAGAAAACGATGGTGAACGCATGCTGAAGAGCGCCGTTCCAGTCGCCGCCGCCGATGAGCGTCGGCAAGGCGACGGCGAGCGCAGAGGCTCCAACCCCTGCAACGATGACGATGATCGGACGCTGCTGCATCAGCGCACGCGCACTGATGAACGGCAACAACAGCGAGCCCAACAGTAGGGTCACAACGGCCGCCAATGATGCCGCATACAAGTGCGCCGCCCAACCTTCAAAACTCAGGGCGCTGTTCAGAAACCCAACCAACCCAATCCAGAGCAGGATGAAAACCGAGAGTCCGACAAGCAGGATATTGAAACTCCGCGGATGGCGGCTTCTACGGCTGGCGATCCTTATCAAACTCAAAACCGAGAGCACCGCGAGCGCCACTAGGATGTGCGAGATCATACTCCAGGCGGTAAGCTCGGCCTTGGCCCAGCCGAAGCTCCAGGTCTTCGTCTGCAGGTAGCTCCGCAACTCATTTCCAGCTCCGTAGAGAACAGTAACGGCGACCGCAATCAACACTGCATTCGAGTAAGCACACAGAGACTCCGCACCCCCATCGGATTGAGATCGTGGCCAGTGCTCGCGCACCTCCGCTGCGCTCGTGATTGCAAGCGGAATTAGCGCGGCCAGGCTCCATCTATACGCGGCCCAAGTGTTCTGAAGTTGCGGCATGAAAGGCCGGGCAACGAGAAACAATCCCGCGAGCGCCAGGGCGGCAAAAAGCGCGTACGGCGGCCTGCTCGCTGCGCGCCGCCATTGTGCGGCCCCAACCGCCAACAGTGCAAGCCAGTAAAGCAGCGCCTGATGATGCGCGAACCACGGCATCCACTCATAAGGGGGCGCTTTGATCAGGGCGAAATATGTATAGGGAAGAAAAGCCAGCAGGCAGTAGATCGAGGTGAGGACGAGGTAGATTCCCCAAAGCAGCTTCAGCGTGGTGAACAGCCAGATCCGCAAACGATAACCCTCGGGTTACGACGTCTTCTCGATTGTCGGCCTCGCCGCCCGCCTCACGCAAGATACTGGCAGGATTGGTACTAAATCGCCGGGTGACGAAAGTACCCTTCTCGCGCCCTCGCCTTTGCTGTTACAAAGGAGCGATTACGTTTGCCAATCGCTTTCAGGAGCGCCTGATGGCCACTTCGGAGACTGTGATACAGATGCCCTCGCGGCGAACTGTGCCCGCCTCGGCGCGCATGTTCCTGTTCGCGCGGAACTTCTTCAAGTTTCCCGCCATGCTAGGATCGGTGATCCCGAGTTCGCGTTTTCTGGTCAACGATGTTCTCTCTCAGGTGTCCTGGCACAAAGCGCGGGTGATCGTGGAGTTTGGCCCCGGCGTCGGTACGATGACGCAGGAAATTCTTAAGCGCATGCGCCGCGACGCAAGCCTCGTCGCCATCGAACTGAATCCTGAATTCGTGAGCTTTCTGCAGGAGCAAATCCCGGACCGGCGCCTGCACGTCGTACACGCTTCAGCGGGTGAGGTTTGCGCTGTGCTGGAGCGGCTGAATTTGCGGGGTGCGGACTACATCATCTCCGGAATTCCTTACACCAATATGCCGGAGGCGGCGCGGCTGGAAATCCTGCGCGAATCGCGCCAGGCGCTGAATCCCGAGGGCGCGCTGCTGATCTATCAGTTCACCCGCACCGTGCTGCCGTATCTGAAATCGAGTTTCGGGTCGGTGCGACAAGGTTTCCAGTTGCTGAATATCTTTCCGGCACGCATCTTTCACTGCACGCTGTAACCGTCGAGCGAACCAGATCACGGAGCCAGGGTGATCCTGGTGAGCCCCGCCACCGCACCAGGAAGCCCACGTCACCTGACAAGCCAGCCCGGCAGGTATATAAAATCGGTGTATAATCCGGTTGGTTTTCGCCTGAAGGGCAGCAATGTGAAGGCAGCCCATGCTTCTTGAGCCGTTAACCAGACCGACGGCCAGGTCGTTCTCAATCCGAGCCCAAACGAGGAATCGGACAGAAAACAGTAAAGAGAGGCAAGCTATGCGACGTTCTCTTGAGCCATTGATCCTCGTCGCAATGGTGTTATTGTTCGTCTGTTCTCAACCTGCATTCGCCCAATCGCCATCAAACGCCCGGGTTGAGGTCGTTCCCCATAGCGGTGCACAGACTTTCGACCCTTCGGGGGTGAGGGCTCATACCAACTTTCTTATTCTTGTGCGTTCGACTAGTAGCGCAGGTGCTCCTTCCGGCGAAACTCCCGCTTCGCTTGCCTGCGTCTACAAACTGACCAAACCGGTAAAAGGATGCCCCATTTCGGGTACGACTGAGAATCCCGTCGGTGGCGCCAAGGCCATCGCGGTGGTAAGCGCCTATGACAATCCGGATGCGAAATTCGATCTGGATGCTTTCTCGCAGCAGTTCGGCCTGCCAGCGGCGAGTTTCGAGCAGGTATACGCCAACGGCCAGCAGCCGAAAAATGACCCAGGCGGCTGGTCGTTGGAAGAGGCATTGGCCATTGAGTGGGCGCATGGCATGGCTCCCAAGGCCAAGGTGTACCTGGTGGAGGCGACGACCAACAGTTTCGCAGATCTTCTCCAAGCTGAATCCGTCGCCAGCAAGCTTGTAGCAAAGGCCGGGGGCGGCGAAGTCGCCGACAGTTGGGGCGCAAGCGAGTTTAGCGGTGAACAAGCCTACGATAAGTACTTCAAGACCAAAGGCGTTGTCTACTTTGCCGCATCCGGTGAGCAGAGTGGCCAGCTACTATATCCGAGCACGTCGCCATACGTGGTGTCGGCCGGCGGCACGACAGTGAATCGCGACTCGGAGGGCAACTTCACCGGTGAGAGCGGCTGTTGTTCTGGCGGCGTGAGCGAGTATGAATCCCGCCCCAGTTACCAGGACATTATCAAGAAGATCGTAGGAAATTTCCGGGGCACGCCCGATGTTTCATTCGACTCTGCCCCCGCCAGTGGTGTCTCCGTCTACGACGCCGACGGAGACTATGACTGGCTGGTGCTGGGTGGCACAGCGGTATCGGCCCCGGCGCAGGCAGGCATCTTCAATGTGGCTGGTCATTTCTACGGATCGACGGAGACCGAGCTCACCCAAATCTATAAAGAATATGGAGTTCGCAAGGAATACCACGCTTGGTTTCGCGACATCACCAAACCTGACGGTTGTGCGAAGGGATGGGATTTCTGTTCGGGCGTGGGCAGCAATCTGACCTACAAGGGAAAGTAGTCCGGCGGCTGGAGATATTGAACATCATGCCGGGTTCGCGGAACGGGCTAAGCCGGCGGGTACAGCGGCCAACGACCTACGACCCCAAGACACGAAGGCCGGAACTCCGGAATTGCTTCCGGTCCCGGCCTCGCTTCCATCAACTTGATCGGCTCAGCAACAGCAGGTCTCTCCACTCGGCTTCCCCTTCGCGTGCGAAGGGGAAGCTTCGGTCGAGATGACGATGAATTGTGGGACCGCTAGTTGCTCGGCGGTGTATTCGACGCCGTGGTTGCGTTCGGGCTTGCGCCTGCGGTCAGACGGCTCAAGCGCGGGAAGAACGGCGTTACTTCGAACGGCATCTTGTCGCGCACCGAGGTGATGGCCACCGGCGCCGTTTTTGTCAGCTCCACATGGTCGTCCCAGGCGTTCAGCTTGACACGTCCGCCCAGCGGTAACGCTGCGATCTGATCCAGCTTGCTGGCATCGAGCGCCGGACCAGATGTGATCAGCGCGCTCAGCCGCGTGATTTGTCCTTTCTCGTTCACAAAGCTGTTGCCCAGGTGCGCGGTCAACAGCGCGGAGAGTTCAGGGGCGCGCTCAGAGAGTTCCTTCAGGAACAGCGAGGGCACGTCCAGTTTTTGTGCGTAAGGCGAGGTTTTCAGTAGCTCCAGCGCCTTGGCATCGGCTGCGGTTTCTTCGTCAGGATTGTGGCGGAACCCGAAGTTGTTGTAAGTGGACTCATCGGAGAAGAGCATGCGGTCATTGAAGGCGAACTTGCTGCCCAGGTTATGTCCGAGCACGATGTGCGCCAGTTCGTGCGAGAGCACCATCGCCAGGCTGGCCTCGTCCGGCAGCACGTCCACCAGGCCGCGGCTGACCACGATGGTGTTGCCCACGCTGAAGGTCTCGAGCGGAGAAGTCAGCATGACGCGCGCCCGCACCGGACGCGGCAATTCAATATTATTGGTGACGATCATGTTGTTGACGACCGTTCCCAGCACCGTATCCACTTCGCCCGAGGGGGCCAGCAAGCCGGCTTCCTGCAGGCGCTCGATCACGTTGTCTTCGGCCTGCTGCTGCCACTCGCGCTGCGCTTCCAGCGGCGAGGCGTCGGCAGTCGAGGGGCTCTCGTCCTTTACCGAATCCACGCGCACCTGCGTGAGTTCGTCTTCTTTCGTGCCCTTCTTCAAGTCGTAGCCCCAGATGCGGCTCTGCGCCTTGAACGCCATCTTGTCCTTGGCGCCGTAGCTGAAGTCGCCTTCTTCGCTGTAGATGTAAGAAGGCAGCCAGTAGCCGGGAATCAGATTCAGGCGCCAGCTGTCCATGTGGAAGAAATAAGAGTTTTTCGGCCGCGGGGCGTAGGTGCCGTTAAGGCGGACGATGTTGTAATCCTGGTCTTCCACCCAGATGCGGCCCACGAAGCGGCCCTTGCCGGTGTTCTTCTTCGGAGTCACGTCGAAGACAATGCAGCGCACGTCGCCGAGAAATTCGCGATGCACATATTTGAAGTCGTAGTGGCTGCGGTCAAAGTCCTGGCGGTCGGCGAAAATCATCCAGGAGAACCCCATGGGCTTGTACTCGAACTTGAACATCTTGGTGACGCCGCCCAGCAGGTTTTTCTCGAAGCTCTCGTCGCGTGAAAGGTAATCGCGCCGATCTACGCTTTCTCCGAGATCGAGCCGGCCGAGAAAGTAATGATCTTCCTTGGGGATGGCGCCGAGTTTCGGATCGGGCTTGAGATTCTGCAGATAGGTTTCGACCAGCGGCGTGCGGTTTTTGAGGAAGGCCATCAGCGCATGCTCGCGCTGAATGGTGCGATCCACCACGTCGGCCATGGTGGTCGGCGGCGCCATGGTCTGCGCCGGTTCTGCAGTTTGCGCCGAAGCCGGTGTGCTGGCGGGCGCTGCCGTCGCAGGCGGCGCGGCTTGCGTTGCCGGCTGGGTTGTCGTGGCCGGCTGCGAAGCCATCACACCGTCCGGCTGCGTGGTTGTGGCGGTAGACGCCGTCGTCGGCATGGTTGCCGATGGCGTTGTGGCCGTTTGCGCCGCGGAATCCGGCGAAGATGACTGCGTCGCTGTGTCCTGGGCTGTCGCGCTCAGCGAGAGCAGCAGGCAAGCGGTAAGCGTCCAATTCCAAGTGCGCATAACTTTGGTCCTCTCTGTTTCTTCGGTACTGCGATCTCAATAAGCCAACTGAAAAACCACATGCACGACAGCGATCGAATCCACCGCTAACCCGGCGCGCAGCGCGGGCTTGAAGCGCATCTTGTTGGCGGCGGCGATGGCGTTCTCATCCAGCCCATGGCCCAGGCCGCGCACGACGCGATTCACGCGCAATGTCCCGTTCGCACCGAACATCACTTCCAGCAACACTTCGCCTTCCAGTTTCAGCTGGCGCGCTTCTTCGGTGTAGAGTGGCGTCGGCTTGTAGGTGACTTCTACCTGTGTGGTCGCCGGGCCATCAGCCTGCATCGGCCTTGCCGTCACGTGCGAAAGTTCCTGCGCGCTGAAGCCCGCAGTCTGCACCGTGGCCCGGTTGCCCTGCCCGTTCCCTTGTGCGATGCCGTTGCCAAATCCCACGCTGGCCACCGTGCCTTTGATTCCCTTGGCCCCGCCTGAACCGTTGCCGTTGCCTGCACCCGGCGGCAGATCAAACGATCCCACGCTGGTCGCGGTCAGCGCCGCTCCCTGCTTGCCCTGGCCCTTTAACCCGTTGGGATCGCCAAAACCTCCGGTTTGCACCTGCTGCACCGGCGCACTGACCGTGGCTACGGCCGAACTTCCGAACGATCCTGTATAAACCAGTTTGGGAGGAAGAGCGACCGGCTGCAGCGCAGGCGCATTGAACTTGGCCTCGAGCTTGGGGGCCTTCTCTTCTTCTTCCTTCTTCTTGCGCGTGCGCAGATCTTTCGGCACAAACAACTTGGCGGTCGGAACAAACACCGGGGTGGGTATCTTGGCGATAAGCGGGTGCTGCGGCGGCGCCTTCCGCGGCTTGGGCAGCTTTTCCCGCAAGTCCGGTGTTGGTACTAGTTCCGTGACTTTATACTTCTCGCGCAGATGAATCTGGTCGGGAAACAGGAAGCCGACAAACAACAGCAGGAGAATCAGAATGATTTCCAGGCCGTAACTGGTCGCCAGCGTGCGCCAGTCCATATTCTCTTCGGGCAGAAGACCGAGCTCAAAGTTTTCGGGCATAGCCATCCATAGTCCAAGAGAACCCGAGCCTGGGGAGAGTGCGCGGGTGGAATTTCTAAATTACGGGAGGATGGGCGGTGGGTAAATGTGTCCGCCGCCGGTGTACTTCGGTAACCATCGGAGTGCCGAATGGGGAGGCGGGGCATGAATGGGAAGTAGTTGGAAGGGCTTGGCCGCTCAGCGCTCGCAACCAGGGCTCACGTTCGCCTTCGAGCGAAGCCGTAAAAAACCGGTACGCCCGCTAGAATGACCCCACAGCCTGCGACAGAATTGCGAAGATTGTCGGTAAACGTGTAGTAGAGCAGTAAAGCGGAAGCCAGCACGAACAATGCCGGAACGACAGGGTATCCCCAGACCCGATAGGGCCGCACGGCTTCGGGGTCGCGCCACCGGAAGATAAACACTGTGCTGCCCGCGATCATGTAGAAGAGCCATTCGGCAAAGATTGCCAGCGAAAAGAACTGCCGGAAACTGCCTCCGAGCAGCAGCAAGATGATCGAGAGAATCGCCTGCACGATCAGTGCAACCGAAGGCGTATGGAACCGTGGGTGAACTTCCGCCAGCGCCGAGAAAAAATACCGATCACGGGCTACCGCGAAGGGCACGCGCGCACCGCTCATGATCGTGCCATTGAGCGTGACCAGCATGGAAACCGCCATAGCGGCGGAAACGATGCCGGCGCCAAGGCTCCCCCACACCAGGCTGATGGCATCGGATGCAGGCCGCGGCGAGGTGGCGATCGCATCAGCAGGCAAAACGAACTGCACAGCGGCATTCACGAGCATATAGAGCGCACCTACGGTCGCGACGCCCGCGATCAACGCGATCGGAATATTCCGCTCCGGCTGGCGGATTTCACCCGCCACCATGTTCAGGTCATTCCAGCCGTCATAGGCCCAGAGCGCCGCCACCAGGGCTGCCATGAATCCGGCAATGCCGCCCTTGGCTCCCACGTAGGAGCCCGCAAAGTGGCCCCAGGTCCCCAATGCATAGTTGAATCCGACGAACACGATTCCGAGGATAATCGCCACTTTCAAGACCGTGAACACCAACTGGAACTCACCAGCTTTCTTGATGCCCACGTAGTTGAGCAGCGAAATCAGGATCGTGGCTGCGATCGCGATCAGTTGTCCGTAACTGACTTGGAAGGGTTGATTGATCACAGGGTCGGCGAAAAATGCGAAGGCGGAAAACGTGCCGAGAATGCGGACTAAGCCGGTGGTGACGGTTGCAATCGAGGCCGGTTTGGCGATGAGGAACCACGTCCAGGCGTAAAGAAATCCGGCCAGGGGGCCGTAGCCGTCACGCACGTAAATGTATTCTCCGCCGGCCTGCGGCTTCATCGCGCCGAGTTCGGCGTAAGTGAGCGCTCCGAAAAACGACAGCAGGCCGCCGACGATCCATACGAGATAAACCAGCCGCGCCGCGCCGACCGCCTGCATCATCTCGCTGGGGACGAGGAAAATGCCGCTGCCGATGATGGTGCCGACCACTACCGCCACGGCGTGGCTTACGCCCAGATCGCGCGCAAGTTCAGGACGGCCGGAGGCCGCCGGAGAGGCAAGAGCCATGCTGGGATGGAGTATACGGGATCGGCGAGGAACACTTACCGCCGTGCTTTGGCGGCCTGCTTCTCCCCTACTCGCTTGCTGACTTCGAACTTCATCTTGCCGGCGCGCTTGTCGGCATCCACCACGACGTGGTCTCCATGCAGAACCTCTCCATCCAGGATTTTCAGCGCCAGCGGATCCTGTACCAGCTTCTGGATTGCACGCTTCAAAGGACGAGCGCCGAAATTGGGATCGAAGCCTTCGGTGAAGAGCAGTTCTTTCGCCGCGTCCGTCAGCTCGAGCGAAATCTTGCGCTCGGCAAGCAGGCGCCGGACGTCTTCCAGGCGCAGCTCGATGATCTTGACCAGCTGCTCCTTGCCCAGCGGTCTGAAAACGATGATGTCGTCCACACGGTTCAGGAACTCGGGCTTGAAATGGTCGTGGAGAGCCTCCATCACCTGCTTGCTGGCTTGATCGAAATTCTCGGAGCTTCGCAGGTTCTCCGCCTGCAGGTAGCTTGAGCCGATATTCGACGTCATGATGATGACCGAGTTGCGGAAATCAACCGTGCGGCCCTTGCCGTCGGTCAGGCGGCCGTCGTCCATGATCTGCAGCAGGATGTTGAACACATCGGGATGCGCCTTTTCGATTTCATCGAACAAGATCACCGCGTAAGGACGGCGGCGTACCTGCTCGGTGAGCTGGCCGCCCTCTTCGTACCCTACATACCCTGGAGGCGCGCCGATGAGCCGCGAAACGGCATGCTTCTCCATGTATTCCGACATGTCAATGCGGATCATCGAATGTTCATCATCGAAAAGAAATTCAGCCAGGGCGCGGGCGAGTTCAGTCTTGCCCACGCCGGTGGGTCCGAGGAAGATGAACGAACCGATCGGGCGTTTGGGGTCGCTCAGGCCGGCACGCGAGCGGCGGATGGCGTTGGCCACGCGCCCCAGCGCTTCGTCCTGCCCAACCACGCGCTGGCGCAGGCGCTCTTCCATGGTGACCAGCTTCTTGACTTCGCCTTCGAGCATCTTCGACACGGGAATCCCCGTCCACTTGGAAACGATGCGGGCGACATCTTCCTCGTCCACTTCTTCCTTGAGCATGCGGGACTGGCCCTTGCTGTCCGCCTGCGCGGTGAGCTTCTTCAGCTCCTCTTCCGTCTGGCGCAGCAGGCCATAGCGAATCTCGGCTACGCGCTGCAGATTGCCCTTGCGCTCTTCGGCCTGTTCTTCGATTTTCAGCTGCTCGATTTTTTCTTTCAGCTGGCGCGAGCGGGCAATCAGATCTTTTTCTTTCTTCCAATTGGCTTTTAGCGTGTTGGATTTCTCGCGAATCTCCGCCAATTCTTTATCAATGATAGCCAGGCGCTCTTTGGAATTGGGATCGCTCTCTTTCTTCAGAGCCTGCTTCTCGATTTCAAGCTGCGTGGCGCGGCGTTCCAGCTGATCGATGTCGGTGGGCAGCGAATCGATCTGGATGCGCAGGGAAGCCGCAGCTTCGTCGATCAGGTCAATGGCCTTGTCGGGCAGGAAGCGGTCAGAAATATAGCGATGCGACAACGTCGCCGCCGCCACAATGGCCGAATCCTTGATGCGCACGCCGTGATGCACTTCGTAGCGCTCTTTCAGGCCGCGCAGAATCGCGATGGTATCTTCGACGTTCGGCTCGCCAACATAGACGATCTGGAAGCGGCGTTCGAGCGCCGCATCTTTTTCGATGTACTTGCGGTATTCGTTCAGCGTGGTTGCCCCGATGGCGCGCAGTTCACCGCGCGCGAGAGCCGGCTTCAGCATGTTGGAGGCGTCAATCGCGCCTTCAGCCGCGCCCGCGCCGACCAGAGTGTGCAGCTCGTCAATGAAGAGAATGACCCGACCCTGGGAGTCCTCGATTTCCTTGAGCACGGCTTTCAGGCGGTCTTCAAATTCGCCGCGATACTTTGCGCCGGCGAGCATCGCGCCCAGGTCAAGCGCGACGACGCGCTTGTTTTTCAGGACCTCAGGGACATCGCCAGATATGATGCGTTGCGCCAGGCCTTCCACGATGGCTGTCTTCCCTACGCCGGGCTCGCCGATGAGCACGGGATTGTTCTTGGTGCGGCGAGACAGTACCTGCACCACGCGGCGGATTTCTTCATCGCGACCGATAACGGGATCAAGCTTGCCACGGCGAGCTTGCTCAGTCAGATCGCGGGCATAACGCTCAAGCGCCTGGTATTTGGCTTCGGGATTCTGATCGGTGACTTTCTGGGAACCACGTACGGTGGTCAGAGCTTTCAGGATCGCGTCGTGGGTAGCTCCGTGACGGGCAAGAATGGCTTGCGCCGGGTCGCGCTTGAGCTGGGTCGCGGCCAGCAGCAGGTGCTCGGTAGAAACGTATTCGTCCTTGAAGTTACTGGCTTCTTTGAAAGCCTGTTCCAGCAACTGGTTCGTCGCGTTCGAAAGCGTGGGCTGCGCGGCTTCGCCCGAGACCTTGGGAAGCCGGTCAATCTCGCTGTAAGCGTCGTGCAGCACGGCTTGCGGGCCGATACCGATTTTTTCGAGAACAGGGGGAACGATGCCTTCTCTGTCCTCGACCAGAGCCGCGACCAGGTGAATGGGCAACAGTTCGGGATTGCCATGCTCGGACGCCAGATTGCTGGCTCGCTGCACGGCTTCTTGCGCTTTGACTGTGAATTTGTCCCAACTAATGGCCATGATTTTTTCCTTGAGTCTATTGTCACTCTGAGCGAAGCGAAGGGTCTATGTCTTGTCGAGAAATCCACGGGGTCTTCGCTTTGCTAAGATTGACAGGCAGTAAAATAAAGTGGGAGGCGGTCACCTTTGCCGCCTCCCGAGTTCATGCGGGCGAGGGCGCCCGCGCCACATTCTATTGCTTACGCGGCGCTCTTAACAGCCTTCGCTTCCAGGGTCTTCTCGCTGCCGACGCTGACCTTGATCTGCTTCGGCTTGGCTTCGGCTTTCTTCACCAGGCTGATCTTCAGAACGCCCTTGTCGTAGTTGGCCATCACCTTCTCCGCGTCCACGGTGGTGGGCAAGGTGAAGGAGCGAGTGAAGCTGCCATACTGCCGCTCGATGCGGCGGTAATTCTCTTCTTTCTCTTCCTTCTCGAACTTGCGCTCGCCGTGCACGGTGAGGGTGTTGTTCTCGATGCGGACATCAATGTCTTTCTCCTCGATGCCCGGAACTTCGATCTTCAGGGTGATCTGGTGCTCGTCTTCATACACGTCCACTGCGGGAGCGAAACTGGTGGTGGTCAGCGCTTCGTCACGGCCTTCGCTGAACGAATCGCGGAACAGCCGGTTCATGCGGTCCTGCAAGGTGGTGAATTCACGGAACGGATCCCAACGGGTGATAACGGTCATTGCTCACTTCCTCCTTCGGATGTCTTGAAAATCAGGGCGGTGTGCCCGTTCAGTTGTGTTAGATGCATAGTTAGCACAAACGCATCATAAAATCTTAGTGTATCGTTGTCAATAAATGTATAGCTATTGTATTCAATAACTTACCGATGCAATCACGCATTTCAGGTAGGCCGTTTCGGGTACGGTTAACAATATCGGATGATCCTTGGCCTGCCCCCGGCTTTCCAGAATTCGAAGATTCTTGTGCGCGTCGGCGGCGGCTTCGGCCAGCATGCCCAAGAATTCTGTCGGGCTGACGTGATATGAACAGGAGCAGGTCACCAGGATTCCGCCAGGCCGCAACATCTTGAGGGCTCGCAAATTGAGCTCTTTGTAGCCGCGCAAAGCGGTGTCCAGAGTTCGCTTGGACTTGGCGAAGGCAGGAGGATCGAGAACGACGGCGTCATATTGGCGGCCGGCGGAAGCGTAATCGCGCAGCAGATCGAAGGCGTTGGCCTCGATCCATTCGATCTCGCGCCGGTTCAAAGCGGCGTTGCGGTCGGCAACTTCGAGCGCGGGCCGAGAGCTATCCACGCCCGTGATTGGCGAGCATCGTTCCGCCAGGTGCAAGGCAAATCCGCCCTGGTAACAGAAGACGTCCATCACCTCGCCGCGAGCGTACTGTGCGGCGGCCGCGTAGTTTTCCCGCTGATCGAGAAAAGCCCCGGTCTTCTGGCCCTCCATTGCTTCGTAGTGGAAGCGGACACCGTTGGTGGTGAAAACCGTGCTGCTCTTCTCCCCTTGCAGAAGACTTGAAGGACGCGCAGGTAATTGTTCCAGTTGCCGGACTTTGGGGTCTACGCGCTCGGCAATGGCGGCAGGGCTGAACTGCTCGTTCAATTCAGAAATCACAGTTTCGCGCACGGCGGCCGCATCCATGGCCTGAGTGAGAATCTGCATTGAGAGAATATCGTTATAGCGATCCACGATCAGGCCGGACAGGAAATCGCCTTCACTGAAGACCACGCGGTAGGCGTCGGTGTCGCGGACAATTTTTTCGCGGTAGGCGATCGCCTCTCGGATGCGCGCGCTCAGCAGCGCGGGAAGATTCTCGACGGCATCCCGCGATATCAGCCGAAGCGCAATTTGCGAGGCGCTGCTGTACAGGGCGGTGCCAAGGAGTTTTCCCCGTTCATCCCGAACCGCAACCATAGCGCCGGGCACAACATCGTCGGCCCTAACGATGTCGGAGCGATAGACCCAGACATGGCCCTGCTTCAACCGGTCAGAGCCTCGCTGTGAGACTTTGACGCTGGCGATTGAGACAGACTTTCCGCCGACAGCCGGGGAATTGGCCATGAGCAGAATAGTAAACGTTGGGAGCACGCGCGGGCATCCTGTCCGCAGAAGTTGGTTTCCGTAAGGCTGTACAAAAACCGAGACGGGCAGGCCTTGGGAAACCTGCCAGCCTCGGCTCGTGCTGCTACTTTACTGATCCTTTCCAACCACAGTCACGACGCCATTCATCGGCGTTCCGAAATTGCCGTTCTGATCCTGAATTCCGCCATCCGGTCCCGGTGCTTTGGGCTGGTTGTCGGCATCGAGCATGGCATGCAGGCTGCAATAGAACGGGAACACTCCCTCGTGATTGAACGTGAGAGTGACCTTGCCTCCCGCCGGAATGGGCTGGTTGAAGCCACGGTGTCCGGCGGTGTTAAACGCATCATTGCTCACCAGGTAGTGAGTTTCATCGTCGTTATTGACCCATTGGACCTTCTGGCCCACGCGAACGGTGACGGCGAAGGGTTTGAAGCGATCTTCACCGGGCACCAGGATCTGACGGGCAGCGGGCTTATCCGAGTGCTTTTGGCCTGCCATCAGGAGCCTGGATGCGCCCACGATGAGCAGAGAAACGGTAACGAGTGAGAGTGTGAAGCTACGGAAACGCAGTGCAGACATTTAGACATCCTCCTGTGGGCACGACATTAGCTGCACTGGTGACCTGGCCTTGTCATGGCCAAGTCAATTTGTTGTCAGGAATTTGTTTGTTGCGGAAGAGCGCACAAGCAGCAGCTACGTACAGCAGCTGAGATGGTTAGTAACGATACTCTGCGCTAATCGGGAACTTGCCGGCGCTAGCTCGCGGCCGGATGCTCAGAGTGAATGACTTCACTTTCGCGCCGCGGACGATCGGAAGATTCCGCGCGGGCCAGATCAAGGTCACGCTGCAAGGCGTCGAGCACAACCGTAGGCAGCTCGCTTCCCCATTCATCAATTTCCACTTCCTGCCAGTTGCCATTCAGGCGAATGGCATCGTCGGAGAAATCCTCAGGAAAGCCCAGCCGATACCCGCCTTCCCGAATAATGGTGTCGCCGATTTTGCGCCCTGCGGAAGTGTCGTAGATGCGGCGACTGGAATTGCCATGATCGTTGATGAAAGCCAGGAACACTTCGCCCAATTCTGCATAGCACGGCCGGTAATACCAAGCCTGGTTGGACTCAAACTTGGGCCGGGTGCGCCGCCGCTTTGTGGCCGTCACAGTTTCGGCAGGCACGTCATGCGTGGCATCGTAATAGAGAATGCGCTGGCATGAGTCGCAGATCACCACCTGCATCCCGCTGCGCACTTCATTAAAAGTCTGCGGACGCAACATCACCTGGCAAGCCGTGCATTTCTGGTCACGGACTTCGGAAAGGCCCGTGCCGCGATACTTGGCCACACGGTCATACTGGCGAAGCAGGTCGGCATCAACGCCGGCGCGCATTTTGTCCCGCTTTGAATTCCATTCCGCCAGCTGCTTTTCGTCTTCGGCAGTGCGTTCGCGGGCATCGGCTTTTTCTCTTTCGATCTCCGCCACCTCGGCTTTGAGTTCGGCCTCGGCGGCTTTCACGCTCTTCTCGCGGGCTTCGGCGTTCACCATGAGTTCCAGAATCTTATCTTCGTTGCCGCGAATGTCCTGCTCGGCGAACTGGATCTCGTGCAATAGGGCCTTATATTGATCGTTGGTCTTGACCGCGAGCGATTGATCGCGGTACTTGGAAATCTTCTGCTGCAGGTCCTGGATGGCGGTCTCGTACTTGCGGCGCGCGGCTTCGTCCGCTTTGACCGCGGCTTTGGCGTTTTCCAGAACAGTCTTGGTTCCCGCCAGCTTCTGTTCGATGGCGGCCACGCGCTTGGGCAACGCGGCAATTTCTTCTTTCAGGCGCAGGATTTCCCGATCAGCCTGCTGCAATTCGATCAGGTTCTGCACGTCTGCAAGCATGGTGAGCAATACGCTCCTGTCATTTTAACACGTGGGAATTGACGCTTAGAACTAAGGGGGAACGCGGAGTTCGCCGGAAAAACGCCAACCCTGCACGAACCTGCCTCTCCGGTGTACACTTTTCAGCCCTGTTGTTGGCGAATTCATATTGGAGATAAAAGTGAAGCGAATCTTAAGCCTCGGCTTCGCCGGCTGCCTGGTGGCATCGGCCATCGCTCAATCCGCGGGAAACAAGAAGCCTCTCACCATCGAATCTATCTTTGCGCCGGGCGGCATCACCGGTCGCGAGCCGGAATCGGTGCAATGGAGTCCCGACGGTTCCCGGCTCACTTTCATCCAGCGCGATGATGACGGAGAGCACGGCCAGATGTGGTCGGTGGATGCGGCCACCGGACAGAAAACCGTTTTGATCAACGAAAGCAAATCGGCTTTGCTGGCGCCGCCTACCGACAACCTGAAAGATGAGCGCGAGATAGAGCGCATCACGCGTTATCACGTCGAACCCTACCACTGGGCTCCGGATTCCAAGCATTTACTGTTCGACAATCACGGCCAGTTCTGGCTCTACGATCTCGATAGCGGCACGGCTGTCCAGTTCAGCTCCGCGCCCGAACCGGCTGGCGATCCCAAGTTCTCACCCAAGGGCGACCGCGTGGCGTATGTTCGCAAACACAATTTGTATCTGCGGCCGCTCTCGGGCAAGGACGAAAAACAGCTCACCCGCGATAAAGATGCAAACCTGCTCAACGGCGAGGTGGATTGGGTGTATGCCGAGGAACTCGATGTCCGCAGCAATTACTTCTGGTCGCCGGATGGGAAAGACATCGTATTTCTGCAGATGGATGAGACGAGGGTTCCGACCTACCCCATCACCGACTGGATGCCAACGCATCCCACCGTGGATATGGAAAAGTACCCTAAAGCAGGCGATCCCAATCCCACCGTTCGCCTCGGGGTGGTCAGCGCCGGCGGGGGCAAACCAAAGTGGATCGCGCTCACCGACGATCCCAACATCTATGTTCCGCGCTTCGGTTGGCTGCGCGCGGGCATGATCTGGGCCGAGGTGCTGAATCGCGCCCAGGATGAGCTCGATTTGTATTTTGTGGATGTCAGCTCCGGCCGCTCGCGTAAGGTTCTGACCGAAGCCAGCTCTGGCGCATGGATTAACGTCAACGATGATTTTCATGTCCTGAAATCCGGCGACCGCTTTCTGTGGCTGAGCTGGCGTGATGGAACCACGCAGCTTTATCTGTACAGCTTGGACAAGAACGATCCGCTGTCCTCGGACGCGAAGCTCGAGCGCCAGCTTACCAAGGGCGACTTCGAAGTCCTCGACCGCAGCACGGTCGAAACGGTGGATGAGGCCGCGGGTGTGGTGTATTTCACCTGCACGAAAGATGATCCGCGTCAGAATCAGCTCTATTCCGTCAAGCTCGATGGCTCGGGATTGCAGCGAATTTCGCGGGAAGAGGGCACGCACGATCCGGCATTCGCCGACGATGGCAGGCACTACGTGGACGAATTTTCCGCGCTGATGACGCCGCCCCGGCTTTCGATCTGCGCGACTACGGGCGCCTGCCAGGCCGTATGGGAATCGCACAGTGTAGCCGACTATGACCTGACCCCGCCTCGTTTCCTCGAATTCAAAGCGGAAGACGGCACCACTCTTTACGGCCAGTTGCTGCTGCCGACGACGGCAACCCCCGGCAAGATTCCGCTGATCGTCAACATTTACGGCGGACCGGCAGCGCAGCTGGTCAGAAACAAGTGGATTGAAGATTGGGTCGGCTCATCAGGACTGTTTCACCAGGTCCTGGCGCGGCAAGGATTCGCGGTATTCACGGTGGACAATCGCGGCACGCCCGACCGCGATCGCAAGTTTCAGACCTCGGTTCGTCATCAATATGGCGCCATCGAACTCAAAGACCAGCTTGCCGCACTCGATCGGTTGTTCGAACAATTTCCTCAGCTCGATCGGACCCGCGTCGGCATCTGGGGATGGAGCAACGGCGGCTCGATGGCGCTCTACGCGCTGACCCACTCTGATATGTTCAAAGCGGGTGCTGCCGTGGCTCCGGTCACCGACTGGCACAACTACGATTCGATTTACGCCGAACGCAACAATGGCCTGCCGGGAGATAAAGACAGCACCAGCTATACCGACATGGACCTGCCCAAAGTAGCCGACAAACTGCACGCCGCGCTGCTGCTGGCGCACGGCACCGGCGACGATAACGTGCACTTTCAGAACAGCGTGCAGATGGTGGAGGCGCTGATCAAAGCGGGCAAGCAGTTTCGGTTTATGATCTATCCGAACAAGACGCACAGCATGCGCGGTGCCGCCGACCGCGATCAATTGTTCCACATGATTGAAGATCATTTTGAAAGAGAGCTTAAATAAAGTGGACCGTGTGGCGGATGGTTTTTTCAGTAGCTTTCATCCTGAACTTTGTCATCCCGAGGGGAGTCTGACGTTGCGCTTGCAAAATGTCAGGCTCAATCGAGAGATCTGCTTTTGAGCGTATGCGTCGCCTAACAGTTGGCAATTTCGAGCTAACCGCGGTTTCCGACGGCCAATACCGTCTCGACGGCGGCGCGTTCTTCGGCGTCGTTCCCAAAGTCATGTGGGAGAGAAAAGTCAAAGCCGACCCGGAAAACTACGTTCCCGTCGGATTGAATTCCGCCGTTGTGCGCACCGGCGATCACACAGTGCTCATTGAAACCGGCATCGGCAACAAGCTTCCGGAGCGCATGGCCAAAATCTACGGACAGCCGGCCAAGCTGATCGCAAACCTGGCGGCGGCGGGCGTCTCGCCCGAAGATGTGGATATCGTCATTAACACCCACTTGCACTTCGATCATTGCGGGTGGAACACCGTGCGCCAAGGCGACAAGATCACGCCGACTTTCCCTCGGGCGAAATACTACGTGCAGGAAGGCGAGTGGGAGCACGGACGCCGCCAGCATGAGCGCGACGCCATCAGCTACATCAGTGATAACTACGATCCGCTGATCACGAGCGGCCAGATGACGCTGCTCAAGGGCGATCAGGAGATCGTCCACGGTATCTCGGTCAAAGTCTTTCCCGGGCACACCCGGCACATGCAGGCGGTGATGATCGAAAGCGGCGGCCAGACGGCTTGCTATATTTCCGATCTGATTCCCACGAGCGCTCACCTTGACCTGACCTGGGTAATGGCGTTCGATCTTTTCCCGCTGCAAACGATCGATAGCCGCAAGCAGTTTTACGCGCGGGCCACTCCGGAGAAGTGGCTGACGATCTTCACCCATGATCCCGATACGCCCTGGGCTCATGTAGAGAAAGATGAGCGGGGGAGGATGGTGGCAAAGCCGGTCTAGCGATCATTCCGATTGCAGTAACCACTCCAGTATGACTATAATGACTACTGTAGTCATTATAGGGAGCTGCTGATGAGCGTAGACACGTGGACCGTGGCCGAAGCCAAGGCAAAATTCAGCCAGCTGTTAGAGGAGGCGCACTCGCGCGGGCCGCAAACCATTACGCGTAACGGCCGAATCGCTGTTGTTGTCGTCGCGGCGGAGGAATGGGAGCGCAAGGTTAAACGGCGCGGCAACCTGGCCGAGTTTCTGCTGGCATCGCCACTGCGGGATAGCGGCGCCACTATTGGCAGGACGCGGATCCGCCCACGGAAAGCCGGGCTGTGACGTTCCTTCTCGACACGAACGTCATTTCGGAGATGGTGAAGCCCCGCCCTAACGCCGGCTTGCTCGGCTGGCTCGCCGATGCCGATGAAGATCGAACTTTTTTAAGCGTCATCACGCTGCTCGAACTGCGTTATGGAGTAGAACGCATGAATGCCGGCCACAAGCGCACGCGGCTGGAAGACTGGCTCGATCACGATCTTCCCGCAAGGTTTGAAGGGCGGATTCTCGCCATTGAGGCTAAGATTGCCGATGTATGCGGAAGACTGGTCGCCCGCAGCGAAGCGGTGGGGCGGCCGGTTGAGACGCGCGACGGTCTGATCGCAGCGACAGCCGAGGTCTTGGGGTTGACGCTGGTCACGCGAAATGTCTCCGACTTTGAGCCGATTGTGGAGGAAATCGTGAATCCGTGGAACCTGGCCTGAGAGGAGCCAACAACGCGCCAAAGAGGAAACATTCATGAAGACGATTTTCGCTTTATTTATCGTCCTGTTCGGCTCTCTGGGTTCGAGCGCAGCCAGCAGCAATGACATCACCCAGGGGGAACTGGTCCGCCGCACGCAGGATTTGTTTGACGCTGTGGCTTCCGGGGATCAGGCTCCGTGGAAGAAATATTTTGCCGACGACTGCAAGTATTTCGACGAAAAGGGCCGCAACATGAACAAGGCGGCGCTGGTCGCCGATGTAAGCCCGCTGCCCAACGGCTATTCCGGGTGCATCAAGATCGCCAAAGTGCAAAGCCACATCGAGGGCAACGTCGCGATCCTCAGCTATGACATGGACGAGAAAGAAACCATCTTCGGGCAGGAGTTAAGCGCCCGTTATCATGCGACCGATACCTGGATGTTTCGCAATGGCCTGTGGCAAATCGTGGCCGGCCAGATGCTGCGCTATTACGAAGACCCCGCGCCGGGAAAAGTAGATACCGCCAGGCTGGCGGATTACGTCGGGACCTACGAGATCGCACCGGGCAACACGCTGACCATTTCAGCCGACGGAGGGCAACTGTTCCGGCAGCGGGGTCAGCGCCCCAAAGACGCGCTTTTTCCCGAAGACGGCGACATCTTCTTCCGTAAAGGCGTGGAGGGCCGGCTGCTGTTTCGCCGCGGGGATGATGGGAAGGTGAACGCCCTCATTGATCGCAGGAACAACGAAGATGTGGTGTGGAAGAGGGTGAAGTAGGAGCAGTTCTACAATCTGGCGGAGCCAGTTACGAACGGCGAGACAAACTACCTTGGCAAACAAACTCATTTTGCTCGTTGGGTTCTTGACCTTTGCGGCCGCAGGTTCGGCACAGCGACCATCAATTCCCTCACCCACAAACTCGCCGAAGGACAATGGCGCGCAGACCGGCGCGGCATCGCCACAAAGCACCGGCACGGCGCCCGCCCTCGCTTCTTCAATTCCTTCCTACCCCGACTCTGCTGAGGGCCTTGAGAGATTAATGGCGGATATGATCTCGAAGGAACGTGCTGGGGATACAGGCGGCTTGGCTCCCTATCTGCAATCGCTCGTTTTGCCACAAGCTGAGACGTGGTTTACCTCCGAGTTCGGAAACGTGCACTGTCACGATAAACAGTTTGCTTCGAACGAGTGTCTCGGCCCCCGTCTCTTCTTCGCATACGAAGCAATGGCACGAAACCTGCCTGCGTCATTCGCGATGACGCTGCGCGACCTGATTGACGAAAATCTCACCAACTTCGAGGCGGTGAACTATAGTGAGCCATGCCCCGGTCCGATCCGAATCAATACATTGAAAAACCTTGTGGGCAGCCTGACGACTACCCCGGTGTCGTCCTCGACGCTCTCCGGGGTCATGCGGAACCGGGAATCGTTGTACGCGTTATGGATCTACAACAATTCGAAGGAAACACTCCTGGCCTACTTTGTGTATTCCGCGGGCGCATTCCGGTATATCGGAATGCCTCATGAAGAGTCTACCGAGCACTATCAGCGAAGAATCGCAGGGGCCAGCCAAACCGAGCCCGCCCCGCCGCCTCAATATCTGACCGAAGACCAGTCGGAGATGAACCACATCATCATTGATGCGGCGGACGTTCAGCGGACGGTTGTGCTTGTGGTGAACGTGGGAAAGGACGGCAAGGTTGTGGGCGCTTCCTACGTCCGGGGACCGGAAGCATACAAGGACGCCGCGATCGAAACCGTGCGAAAACGCACTTACGAACGGCCGGGTTTCGGGCCGCGCGGTTTCCACGGGAATATACTCTGTGAGCGCGTGCTCGCGCCTCGGTGAGCTAGCTTTCGCGGGCAAGAATGCCCGCGCCACTCAAGCGCTCCTCGAAGAAGTTTTCGACATTCGCGAGAATTTCCCGCGCGCTCTTCGATTCGTAAATGGCCTTGCGCAGCGAAGCGCCGCCGGGCACGCCGTGCGTGAACCAGGAGGCGAACTGCTTCATCTTGCCGACAGCGTCCGGCATTTCTTCTTCGATGAGCATTTGGAAATACGTACGGATCATTTGATAGCGGTCGTCTTCGCCGGGTTCGTCGTAGGGAAGCGCGCCAAACGCGCGACTGTTGCGCTCGCAGAGAGCGCGAGGGCTTCGCGCAGCGTGCCCAGGTCCTTCGTCGCCAAAAGAAGGCTCCTCAGGATGACAATCTGGATAGGCTGTCAGGCTGCGCTCGCGCGGGCGAATGAGCGCGGCTGTTCCCACGTGGCCTTGGCTGATGCAATCGTTGTATTGCGCGATCTGGCGGAAGATCCATGGATTCGCCGGGGCGGTTCGGCCGATCATCACCGCATCGCATCCGGTCTGGGCAACCATGGCGCAGGCATCTTCCGGCGTGCGGATATCGCCATTGCCGATCACCGGGATTGTGACCGCGCCCTTGACCGCCGCAATCCATTCCCAGCGAGCCGGGCCGCTATAGCCTTGCTCGCGCGTGCGTGCATGAAGCGCGACCGCGCACAGGCCACAGTCTTCGGCCATGCGGGCAAGTTCGACGCAGACAATTTCTTCGTCGTTCCATCCGGCGCGGAACTTGACCGTAAACGGAATGCTCACCGCCTTGCGCACCGCGTCGAAGATTCGCCCGATAGCGGGAAGGTCGCGCAGCAGGCCTGAGCCGCCGTTGCACTTGACCACTTTCTTCGCCGGGCAGCCCAGGTTCAGGTCCACAAGATCGAAGCCCAGGTCTTCCACCAAGCGAGCGGCGTCAGCCATAACCTGCGGATCGCTGCCGAAGAGTTGGGCCGAGATCGGGTGCTCGTCTTCGTAGAAGTGCAGGTAGCGCTTGGCCTTCTTATCCACGCGCAGGATGCCGTCGGCCGAGGTGAACTCGGTCATGATCAGGCCGCATCCGCCGAGATTGCGGATGAAACGGCGGAAGACGGTGTCGGTGACGCCGGCCATGGGAGCAAGCACGGTGGCGGGAGCGATTTCGACGTTCCCGATCCGGAGGCGTGACGGAACGGCTGCGCCCGCACGAGCGGGGACGCTCGCGCCTACATTGCCCGGATTGTCCCAGAGCTTGCGCATCTCGGCTATTCTACCGCCTTCCCCGCTGGCCTCCGATGTGCCACAATCTGCATCACAGAACTATGGGGCAAACTCCTGCAGTCTCTTCCGTTTCTCTGCCTGAGAATGCCGGCCGATGGATCGGCCGGGTGATAGTCGCCGTCCTTGTCGCCGAGGGAATCTGGGGGCTTCTGACCTCACTTACGCGCAACGTCATTGTTCCCGCCCTGGCGAGAACCATGGGCGGAGATGCCCAGTCCCCGTTGTACCTTGGCAAGGGAGACTTCAATTTTCCAGCGCTGTTTATCTCGATTCTGGAGTTGTGTCTCGCGGGCATCGTGGCTGTGGCTTTAAATTATTGGCTGGGACGAGGGCCAAGAACCGCTGTGCCTCGCATCGCCACCGCCAGGCGAGCCACGGCTAAACCGGTCAGCCCGCCGCCGGCAGCGAAACCAACCCAGACAGCTGTGCCACCGCCGCCCGCAGAATTCTGGTCGCCGCCAGCGCCGAAGCCAGAAACCGCGAAGGTCCCGACAAAGTCGGCCAAGCCGCAGGAAGTGTATTACAACATTGTCGGCGAGCCGATCAATCCCACGGAAAACGACTAGCTGCTCGATTGGCGGCAAGACCGAGCTTAGCGACAAAGAAGCAGGTCTCTCCGCTCCCTTTCCCACCAAAAGGGAAACTCCGGTCGAGATGACAACCCTATATGCTTTTTGACGAATATCCCTATTTCTTCGCCGGCTCTGCCTTGGCGTACTTGCGGCGGAAGCGCTCCACTCGGCCAGCCGTGTCTAAGAGCTTCTGCTTGCCGGTGAAGAAGGGGTGGCAGCTGGAGCAAATCTCGACGTGGATATCGCCCCGATGGGTCGAGCGGGTCATAAACGTGTTGCCGCAGGCGCAATGCACGCGGACTTCGTTGTAAGCGGGATGGATGGCAGCCTTCATGATCTCGTGAACCTCAATGCGAATCATTTGATTCTAAAGGATAGTGAAGGGATTCAGCAAACCGGACCTACGGTCAGGGGCGCCGGCGCATCATCGCGGGCCAAGCTGTAAAATCTGCAAAATCGCATGAAACTGACCATCTGGCAAAGCGAGATGTTCCCATGGTACGTGCTGCTGGCCTATTGGGCGGTGAGCGCGTTGCGGCTGAAGCAGATCAAGGTTAACGAGGATATTCCGGGCCGCAGCCTGCATGTCGCCTTGATGGTGCTGGCGGCTGCTCTGATGTTTTCCCCGGGTCTGGCGATTGGCCCTTTGGGACATCAGTTCGTGTCGCAGACCGCCTGGCTGCAGGAAATCGGGGTTGTGTTTACCTGGCTTGGAGTGGCTCTGGCCGTCCGGGCGCGCTATTGCATCGGCCAGTACTGGAGCGGGCGAGTTACGCTCAAAGTGGATCACCAACTCATCCAGTCAGGACCTTATGCCCGGATTCGCCATCCCATCTACACCGGCCTGTTACTGGGGCTTGCGGGATTAGCCTTGGTTGTCGGAGAGTGGCGTTGCGTCATTGGCCTTGTGCTGGCTAGCATTGAGCTTTCCCGCAAGGCAGCCAAAGAAGAGCAGCTCTTGCTCTCTGAATTTGGGATTTCTTATCAGGCATACCGGCAGCGCACCGGCTTTCTCGTCCCGCGATTCTAACGGAAACGAAAAAACGGCAGGACCGAATCCCTGCCGTATGCAATCTACACTCAGCAACTCTTACTTGGTTCGGTTTACCGCTTTCTTCAGTTCAGCCCCGGGGGAAAACTTGGCCACTTTGCGGGCAGCGATCTTGATGGTGGCGCCTGTTTGCGGATTACGCCCGTTGCGGGCTTTTCTCTGCGATACCGAGAAAGTGCCAAAACCAATCAACGCTACCCGATCTCCTTTTTTCAGAGAGGCAGTGATGCTGTCCACCGTGGTGTCAATAGCAGCAGCCGCCTGTGCCTTACTTAACTGGCAATTGGATGCGATGCGGTCAATGAGATCGGCTTTGTTCATCTTTTCTCCTGGCAGGTCTCTTGTTTAACCCAGAGCGAAGTGGAGCAAACCCAGTCTGAGTTCGAAACCCGGCGGCCTTATTTAGCGCCCGATAGAGAAGAAAGTCAACTGTGGAAATCCGCGCCGGATGCCGAGTTTGAGTCCTAAGCAAGGTGTCCAAAAATTGGACACGAAACTCTGCCGGTGCTTGCGCCTACGACCCAATGCGGGCACACCACCACGCCCGCCCGCAAGGTTTCCTTAAATGGGCCGAAAACTACTTCACGGCGTCAGCTGTTTTCTTCGCCCCGGTGTCTACGCCATGCCCCACAGCCTTGGCGCCTTTCTTAATACCGTGGCCGGTCTTCTTAGCTGCGTCGGAGGTCTTGTCGGCGGTTGTGTCGGCGGCTTTCTCGGTGCCATGGGCGGTCTTGGTGGCAGCGGTCTTGGTGACGTGCGCGGTATCCTTCGCGCCCTTGTCAACGTCGGTAGCGGCGCCCTGGCCGAAAGCGAGGCCTGAAACGCACAGCGCGAAGACAGCAGCAAATGCCAATCCTCTGGATTTCATAAAGTCTTCTTCTCTCCTGTCTTGAAGGTTTTGACGGATAATGCACATTAAAGCATGCGCTGCGGCTGGCTAGCAATGCGGAAATCACCAGGTGTTAGTGCCGCTGTACCAATCGGGGAAAGAGGATGGCGCGGCCCACCGGAAATGACACCACGGACGAGCAGCAGTCTTAAACCAGGGCTTTCTCCAGGATCGCCTGCACGTGGATCCGCGTTGTATCGAGCGAGGGAATACGCAGCCGGGAATGGACATCCTCCTCGCGGAGAATGAGCGGCAGTTCGGTGCCGCCGAGAATCAGGCCTTCGATCCCTTTTTGTTCCAGCAACCGCTGGGCGATCATCAGCAGGCCCTCCCGGGTTTCGGTTAGAAAGATGCCCTTCACAAGTTCATCCATGTACTTCTGGTGAACGTAAGCTTGTTCCTGCTCATCAGGTATCACGAGCCCTATACCCGATCGGGAGAATACATCGGGATAGAACCGCCCCTGCATGGTGAAACGGGTGCCGAACAGGCCGAGGCGGGTTAAACCCATGGTCTTGGCGGCCAAAGCGGTAGCCTCGATGATGCTGACCAGCGGAATCGCCGTCCGGCGGCTGACCTCGTCGAAAACAATGTGCGGGCTATTGGCCGCGATCGCCCCGCATTCCGCCCCGGCCCTCGCCAGCCTTGCGACCTCTTCCACCAGCAGTCCCGCCAAGGCTTCGAGTTGGTGGGCCGTGATCAAGTCCACGATTTTCTGGAGATTGATGCTGTTGACGATCACGGGCGGATAGCTGCCATCCTGCGTGCGTTTGCGGTAAGCCTCGATCAGCAGGCGGTAATATTCGACGGTGGACTCCGGACCGACTCCCCCGATGATCCCAATCATCTTCATGCCCATGCTCCAGCGGCGGCGCAGTGTCGTGCGACGCGCTTCCTCCATCTTCCCACGAAGCCGGATGGGAGACGAGCGAACGCCGCTTCCCTTCTCGGAGGCGTCGTCACCCGGCTTTGTGATGCATGAACATTGTTCTGTGACCGGGGTCATAGAAGCCCATGGCCGGCGGTGTCACGATGCAACTGTCCCGGAACGGGCGTGCGGCACGAGCGGTAAATCAGCATTTTTTACCCCGTCAGAAAGTGCTCGTTGGTGCCACCTCTTCCGGTTGATTCCAGTTGCCCCCAGGTAATGGAATCCCAGGTCTCATACAAATTTATTGATCACCAAACTTTATTCGCCAGGAGGAATCCGTGGACAGAGATCGCGAAGTCGTTGTACTTAGTGCCGTACGCACTCCCATTGGGAGATACGGTGGCTCGCTCAAAGATACGCCCATGTCCGAACTGGGCGGGATGGTGACCAAGGAAGCCATCTCTCGCGCCGGCGTCACACCCATCGATGTGGAACATGTGGTATTCGGCAACGTGATCCACACCGAACCCAAAGATATGTACCTTTCCCGCGTGGCTGCGCTTCGGGCCGGAATCCCGGTGGAAACGCCGGCTCTGACTTTAAACCGGCTGTGCGGCAGCGGATTGCAGGCGATTGTCTCCGCCGCGCAGTGCATCTGGATGGGCGACGCCAAGATCGCCATCGGCGGCGGCGCCGAGAGCATGAGCCGCGCTCCTTACTGGCTGACTGGCATGAGGTGGGGCCAGCGGATGAACGATGCCGCGGCACTCGACATCATGGTGAACGCTCTGACCGATCCGTTCGAGGGAGTTCACATGGGCGTCAGCGTCGAAGCCATTGCGAAGAAGTGGGGCATCACGCGCGAGGAGCAGGATCAGCTCGCGGTGGTGAGCCATCAGCGGTCCAGCAATGCGGTCAAGAGCTGCTTCTTCCAGAGCCAGATTGTGCCCATTGAGATCAAGGACAAGAAAACCACAATCAAGTTCGAGAAGGACGAAGGGCCGCGCGCCGATACGACGCTGGAGGGCTTGGCTAAGCTGAAACCTGCCTTCAGCAAAGACGGCACAGTGACGGCGGGCAATGCTTCGAGCATCAACGACGGTGCGGCAGCGCTTGTGCTTGCCGACCGCAAGACAGCCGAGGAGCGCGGCCTGAAGCCGATCGCACGCCTGATTGATTACTCCATCGTCGGCGTCGAGCCCAAGTTCATGGGTATCGGTCCGGTCCCGGCGGTGCAGAAAGTCCTGAAACAGACTGGTTTCAAGATCGAAGATCTCGACATCTTCGAGGTCAACGAGGCCTTCGCGGTGCAGGCGCTCGCGGTAACTCGCGAACTGGGCCTTCCACCTGACAAGACGAACCCCAACGGCAGCGGCATTTCGCTGGGTCATCCGGTGGGAGCAACCGGCGCGATCATCAGCGTCAAACTGATTCACGAACTGCGTCGCACCGGCAAGCGGTATGGACTGGCAACCATGTGCATTGGCGGCGGACAAGGCATGGCAGCCATCTTCGAAGCTCTTCAATAAGGGAAAGGGAGGAATAGGTCATGGGAACCGATGTACTTATCAAAAGAGAAGTCATCCAGGCAAAATCGCTGCAAGGCAAGGTTGCCCTGGTCACCGGCGCTGCTAAAGGAATCGGGCGCGCGATTGCCGTTGAACTCGCCAATCGTGGCGCTTCGGTCGCCATCAACTTCCGTTCCAGCTTGAGCGACGCTGAGAGTCTGCGCGAACAGCTTCGCGAAGCGGGAGCACAAGCAACGATTTACCAGGGTGATCTGTCGCATGCCGAAGACGCGCGGCGCCTGGTCAAGGACACGATTGACTTCTACAAGCATCTCGACATTCTGGTGAATAATGCCGCCATCAACCGCGACAAATCCTTACGAAAGATGACCGACGCGGATTGGGTGGACATCATCAACAACAACCTGAACAGCGCGTTCTACACCATCAGCGCCGCCCTGCCGGGTATGATTGAACGCAAGTACGGGCGGATCGTCAACATCAGTTCGATGACCGGACAGACCCCAAACTTCGGTCAAGCTAACTACGCCGCTGCCAAAGCCGGCTTGATGGGATTCTCGAAGGTCGTGGCCCTGGAGATGGCCCGCTATAACATCACTTGCAATGTGGTCTCACCTGGCTATACCGCCACGGATATGCTGAAGACCATCCCCGCTGAGATTCTGGACCAGGTAAAGACCAAGATTCCGCTCGGACGCCTGGCGGAACCGGAAGATATTGCCAAAGCGGTCGCGTTCCTGGTTACGGATGGTGATTACATCACAGGACAGCAACTCAGCGTGAACGGTGGGCTGTACATGTAAGTAGTGAGTGTTTGCGGCGGGCGGAGAGGCCCGGCGATCTCTCCGCTTCACCGCTTGTAATGCTGATCGCGACTCGGCTCGTGGTCCGGGTGCGAGAGTAAAGTCGGATCGGCTGAAGTTCGTTGCGGTGGCGCAGCCGTTCCAGGAAGGAGTTGCGTATGTCACAGTTCTTGCAATATGTCGATGGAAGCGCGGCGGAGCCGAAAAATCTTGGGCTGCTTTTCCTCTCGAAGGAAGAGTATTCCGCGGCCAGTTTTGGAGTCAGCGCAGAGATCTACCTGCGCTCGTTCGCGCGGGCTGAATATGACAAGGTCACGCTGACGCTGCGTTGCGGGAACTTCGTGGAGCTTGGCCAGGAGATTGATCGTCTGCACAGCGAATTAGAGCACTTGAGGGAGATGGCGCGGAGAAAGTTCGCAGAGCTAGACGGGTTCGAGAAGTCGGCGTAAAGGGGTTTGCATTCGACACGACCGAACTGGTCCACGCGAGAATCCTCGCCCCCTGGAGAAAGCGCGGGGCTACGGGATGGCACCGTCGCCCCTTTTTTTGCTATGAACGCGAGCTGAGCCATTGATCCATATGAGGCCAGGTCACCTTTGGCCCTGAGCTCCCGGCCATCAGGCCGATGTGACCGCTGCGTACCAGGAACATTTCCTTGTCCTTGCTGCTGACGTGGTCCATGATCGCCTTTGACATGCAGGGCGGAGTGATGTGATCAGCTTCAGCAATGATGGTCAGCAAATTCGCCTTGATGCGGCTGACATCTACGCGTTCGCCACGCAGGAACCACTCACCCTTGATCAGGCGGTCGTTGCGGTATAGGTCCACAACCAACTGCCGGAAGGCGCCGCCGGCGAGCGGAATGGTGTCGGTGACCCACGTATTCATGGCCTGCCAGCCTTTGACGGCTTCGGGATCTTCGAGCAGATCCCAGAGCCGCATGTAGTTGAGCAGGTAGTTGTCCACGGGCTTGAGCATGCGAGCACCGGCGTCCATCATTTCGCCTGGCATATTGCCGAAAGCTTCCAGGACCCTATCCACGTTGAAGTTCCCCTCAGCGGTCCACTTGGCAAAGGTCATCTCTCGGTTGGAGAAATCGAGCGGAGCGGTGAGAAGGATAAGGTTGCGCAAGCCATCGTCGGGCCGAAGCGCAGCGTACGCGGTGGCCAGGATGGCGCCGATGCACCAGCCCAACATGCTGAACTCTTCGACTCCGGTGAATGATTTCAGCTTGCGGACCGCGCGGGCCAGGTACTCGAGAACGTAGTCGTCAAACTTCAGGTCCTTATCTTCCGGGCCGGGAATGCCCCAGTCCAGAAGGTACACGTCATAACCGCGCTGCAGCATCCACTCCACGTAGCTGTGGCCGGGGCGAAGATCGAGAATCGAAGGCCGGCTCATCAACGCGAAAACCAGCAACAGCGGAGTGCGGTGGCGTTTTTCTTCGGGCAGGACGGGACAATAGCGATAAATCTTGGTTTTATTCAGCGCCCAGATCAGTTGCCGGGGCGTCTGGTCAATCTTGATTTTGGTCGTCACCGCCTTGGCGAACGACATTATCTTGTCTTCCATGCCTGCGAGTTGACCGACAACATTGCAAGCGTCTGCCATGGTTATCTCGCCCCCTTCCGTACCCGCTTCGCGCGGTTTTGCCGGACTGCTTTCGCCGCAGGTTTTGCGCCAGGGGACTTCGCGGCCGGTGTGGCCAGCCGGTCGAGCTTCGCATCCATGTCATCGAGACGCATCTCCATGTTGGTGAAGCGCTCCGCCAGAGACAGGACATCGGCGCGGCTGGGCATGCTCAGATGCTGGAGCGCCTGCGCCATGGCCTTTTCGATCACCTCGCGGAAAGGAGACGAAACGGAAAGGCAAGTCTCGAGCATCGCGCCAGTCGCCTTGGCGTAGGCATCGGTGTTGACGGCGTCAACCATGGCCTTCGCCCAGGTATCCATGTAACTGTCGCGCATCTGCCGCCAGGGATCGAGCGGATCCACGGGTTTCCCATTTGCTGACTGTTGTTCTGCCATTCGCATTCCTCCGCCGTGCACACCCACGGCAACAGGCACCTGCCGTCACTGTAAATCGCCAAGGCTCGCCAGGCAGGCCCTATGGCCAGCCTGCGGGCACAGTATACAACGCATTTACATGGCGGCGTGCTTCATCGGCTTGGCCGCCATGTCCAGCATCGCCTTCTGAGTTTCGATGAGCGTGTCCATGCCGGTCTGGAACATGTCGGCGACAGGATTGGACATGCGGCATTGCTGCTTCGCCGTCTCGTAGGCGGTTTTTTGCTGCTCTGCGTAATAATCCAGGGTTTTCTTCTGCGCTGCAACAGAATGCTCAACGGTCTGCTGGAACAGGTGCGTCATGCCGTCGGTCATCTTGGTCATGGAGCCGCCGCGCTCTTTGGCCAGGTCGGTCATGGCGTGAGTTTGCTCAAGGGTCAGGTCGATCGCGCCCTTCTGGGTTTCGACATAGCGATCGAACATCTGCCCAAACATATCGAACATAAACATTCCGGGGGCGTTGGGCACATAGCGGAAGGCCTTCTTCCAGGCGTCCATCAGCTCATTGCCCTGCTCGGCGGCCATGTCGAGCGACTTCTTCTGCAGTTCCGCCAGACGCTCCATATTCTTGGTGTAAAACGGAACGAAGCTGTCCATCACTTCGGTTTTCTCGGTTGTATGTCGGGTTGACTTGTGGGGGGTTGTCATGTTCTGCTCCTCTCAGGGCCTGCGCCCATGTTGCATATTATGCTGCAATGCAGCAATTTCAGAATAGGCTTAACCGCGGTGCGCTGTCAAGGGAAAAATTGAGAATCTGCCATGAACCGCAAACCCATGATAATCAAGAAGTACGAGAACCGGCGTCTCTATGACACGACCAACAGCCGCTACATCAACCAGGATGAGGTGGCGCAAATGGTACGCGACGGCCACGATGTGCAGGTGGTGGATGCGGCGACCGGCGAAGATCTGACCCGCCTGGTGCTCACCCAGATTATCGTGGAACAGGCCAAGGCGCCCGATTCCACTTTTCCCCTGGATGTTTTGCGGCAGATGGTCGTTGCGTCCGGCAAGGCGACCCAGGAAACGACCTTGAAGTATATGAAGGCTCTGCTGGACATGTATCAGAATGCATACCGGGTGATGGCGCCCCCGCTGAGCCCATTTGAGTTCTTTCAGAAGCCGGCTGCGCCCGCTGGACCTTTTGTGGAAGCGGCGACGGAGCCGCGACGGGAGGCTCCGGGATACGGACAGGGCAAGGATCGCGATCTGAAGCGGCGGGTGGAGGAATTAGAGTCTCTGGTGACGCAATTAAGAGGAAAGCCGGGAGCGCGTAAACGCCGATCGCCGCGCCGCAAGTCGTAGCTTGTGCCGCACCCTTGTCACACGACTACGTGATCCAGCGCACAACCAGGCGAAGGCAATTGCGCTAGACTTTTAATCGGATCGACGGACCCCAGGTTTGCGTCATGCGGATCATGACAGGTGAGCTAATCCGCTTCTGAAATGGAGGAATTGTCATGGCAACGGTAATGGAACCATTCGCCGAAACAGAATCCCGGCTCCGGCCCGCCATCAGCTCTTACGACGCGGGCTTTGAGCATAGTTTGGAACATCATCTTGAAGTACGGCGCATGGTGGAAGAGGCCCACGAGGAAGAGCAATTGGCGCCGATGCAACTCCGAGGCATTCGCGCCGCTTAAGCGGCACGCCTCGCGTTCATCTTTCATAGCAAAGGCTGTCATTGGGGATTTCCGCAATGACAGCTTTTTCCCTGTGCGAATCGTAACCCGCTAAAAATGATAGCCTCCACCGCAGATCAGCACTTCTCCAGTGACGTAGTCGGACAAGGGTGAACAGAAGAAGAGCACGGCGCCGGCGGCTTCCGCCGGAGTGCCGAGCCGTCCGAGGGGACAGGCCTGCTTGACCGAATCCAGCATAGATTGCTGCACCCCGATCCGGATCTGATGGCCGTGCATCTCGATATTCGCATTCTGGCCGGTCAGGGGCTGCACCAGCCGCGTCTCGATGAGGCCGAACCCCACCGCATTCACATTCACGTTATAGCGGCCCCATTCCTTGGCCATGGTTTTGGTCAGGCCCAGCACAGCAGCCTTCCCGGATGAATAGCCGGCCTGGCCGGCGTTTCCCTCGGTGCCGGCGATGGAAGTAATATTGACGATTTTGCGCATGATGCACCTGCCCGCCGCGATCTCTTTCTTCGCGGTTTCCCGAATGTAAGCAGAAGCGGCGCGCAAGACGCGGAACGGCGTCACCACGTGGATGTCGAGCATGGCCTGAAACTGCTCGTCGGTGGTTTTCTGGATAACGCCGTCCCAGCTGTAGCCCGCGTTGTTGACGATGATGTCCACCGCGCCAAAAGCATCAAGAGTTGCCTTAACCAATTGATCCGGAAAAGATGGCTCGGTGAGATCCCCGACTACACGCTCAACTTTGTATCCCAGTGAACGCAGGTTACATCTGGTTTCACAGAGCGCTGCGTCGTCGAGGTCATTCACCATTACGGCCGCGCCAGCGGTTGCCAGCCTTTCGGCAATGGCCCGACCGATGCCCCTGCCCGCCCCCGTAACTAACGCCGTCCGACCTTCAAGCGTGAAAGACATATTCTTATGACCTCCTCGCCATGCGCGGCCCATTTGTGCAGCGCAGCGAACATTATTGCTGCACTGCATTACAACACAAAATATGGGCGGAAACAAGGAACCGGGACACCTGAAGGGGTGATGCCGTCGTATGCTGAAGACGGCAAAAGGTTTGATGGAGGAACACGGAAGTCGTGGCAGGCCCGTAAGACTTGGCGAAAGGATCTTAGTCGGCTGCCATTCCCTCGGTTTCCTGTTCAAATTCCGGCTCAGCCTGGCCGCGCAATTGCGCTTCGAGGGCAGCCAACTGGGCTTCGATTTCTTCGACAGCTTTGCGCTTCTTAATAATCTCTTCGCGATAGCGCCGCAGGAAGTAATCAATAGTTTCGACGCGAATCCGGATTGAGCCCGAGGGCTTGTTTTCATCGAGATCCTTGAAGCAGAAGTAAGGCGTGCCGGATTGTTCGATGATGCCTTCGACCACGCCGTAAATGGGCGCGTCGTGGCCGCACTTGAAGCTGGAAATCTCCAGGGCAACAAGGTTCGGATGGCGAGCTGTGAACTTCGCCGCCCAGACCTTGTGGTTCGTGCTGCAGGAATAAGAATTCTTCCAGGCGTCGGAGATATCGAGCGGATGTGTGATCACACCGGCGCGAACTTCTTCGCCGAATAGGCGCTCCAGCATATCGTCATCGAGGGGCAGCGTGTTCTGCGAGAAGATGGGATAGCCCAGTTTCTGGAACTCCTCCATGATTTCGTGATTCAAGCCGGGATCGTGGTGATAGGGCCGGCCGAGCATCACGATGCCAATGCGATCCTCGCGCTCAAGTTGATCGAGCACCTGACGCGCGCGGCGGCGGATGCTGGCTTCGTAGTCTGCCAGCGCCTGGTAGCCAACCTCGACGGCGCGATCGTTTTCCTCCTGCGAAAGCCCTAAGACCGGCTGCCACGCCTGGAGCATCTGGTGGGCGAAGAGCTTGCGGTCTTTGAAGTTCAGAATCGGATCCACGTACTTGACGTTGTGCTCGGTGAAGACATCGTTTTCCTTGGTGAATGCGGCCTTCACAGTTTCAGGAGTCGCAGTCACGGTCGGGCACGCGTTCGCGCCGACGATATTCACCAGCGGCGAAGTCAACACGTCGTACATGGGGAAGAAGATGACGTTCAGCGGCTTCTTGCGGTGCTTCTCCTGGATCAGGTTGTAAACGTGTGAAATGCCAATTTTCGCCGGAAAGCAGGGATCGATCGCGCCGCGGCTGGCGCCGGCGCGATAGAGCTCTGAACTGGTGTAATCGGAGTAGATGATGTTTTCCGGTTGCACGCCGAGGCTCTCGAGATATGCATTGAACAGCGGCGCGTAAGTGTAGATGTTGAGCACGCGCGGAATGCCGATGCGAATCCTCTTCCGATTCTCCATGAGCGGAATGCGCTCTTTGGCGGCCTTATTCCAGAATTTCGCCGGTGGGATAGGATCGGCGACGCTCTTCGGATTCACCGGGCGGAAGACTTCTTTCGAAGCCATGTCCACGAAGTTGGGATGCGCATCTTTGAGCTGATCGAGGCCCTTCTTGATCTCTTTCATCTCGTTGACGTCTTCCACCGTGCCCTTCTCGCAAGTCGCGATGATCAAGCGCTGTTCACCCTGCATGAGCGGGACTTTCGTGACTTTCGCAATGGGCACAAAGTTCTGCGGATCTTTGGCCGGTTCGGTGCGAATGTCAATGAAGGTACGCAGGCAGTTATTCTTGCAGAAATTGCAGCGCGTGGCTTCGTTGCGCGTGGTGCGGTACTCGATTTTGCGGACGGCGTCGAGGCCGACAAACGTGGTCTGCAGGCCATTGCGCCACAGGCGTAATGATTCGGTGGCGGCGCCGATCGCGCCGGACTCGCCGCAGAATTCGTGGACGATGATTTCCGGCTTCTTACCGGAGGCGCGGAAGCTGTTCTGAATGAAATCCACTTCTGCCTTGACCACCGCCATGTTGTTCTGCGTGCCGCCCTGCAGCACGAAGCGTGAACCGAGCGCAGCAAGATTCGGGATGCTGGCGACATAGAGGAACACGTTCTTCGGCAGAACTGCAGCAAGGCCAGCGAGAATTTCTTCCGCGCGCCAACCCTGGCGCTGGAAGTTCACGATGTCGGACTGCATGAAGACGGCGCAGCCATAGCCGAACACCGGCATGGCTTGCGCGGAGAACGCCAGATCGGCATATTCCTCCACCTTCAGGCCAAAACCCTCAGCAGTCGACTGCAGAAAATATCCATTGCCGGCAGAACATTGCGTGTTCAGTTTGAAATCTTTGACGCGGCCGTTGTGCAGGATGATGATCTTGATGTCCTGCCCGCCGACGTCCACGATCACGTGCGGATCTTCGTAGAACTTTAGAGCGGATTCGGTGTGCGCGACCGTTTCGACCAGAGCAACATCCGCCGTGAGCACGTCTTTCAAAATGTCTTTGGCGTAACCTGTGGTTGCGACGCCCAGCACTTCCAACTTGGCATTCTGCGCTTCGACTTGGCCGCGCAGGTTTTCGAACATCTCGATCGTGTCCTGAATCGGATTGCCATTCGAGAGTTGATACGACTTGCAGAGAATGTCGCCATTCTCGTCGAGCAAAACAGCCTTGGTGGAAGTGGAGCCGCCATCAATGCCGATGAAGCCGCCGACCGTGGAGTTCTTCTGGAAGACTGCCGGAGTAAATTTCTTGCGGCGATAGGCGTTCTTGAACACGTCCAACTCGGGGGCGTCTTTCACCAGACCTTTGGCGCCGGACTTGGCTTTTTCTTCCTGGCGCCCGAATTCGATGTAATGCACCAGGCGCTCGTAGCCTTGATAACAACCGATGCATTCTTCTTCGCTCTTGCCGAATTCGATCGCGCCCATGGCGGCAAAGTACTGGGCGTTCGCCGGAACCTTGATCATGTCTTCCGGCTTCACGCCCTCGGGAACGGCGACTTTGCGCTCCTGCCACATGCGCGGAATGTTGGCCTGCCATGCCTCTCGCATGCCCTGAATGAAGCTGTTGGGACCGCCAAGAAGCAGAACGTGCGGACGCAGGGTATGCCCGCGCGTGAGCACGCTGAGGTTCTGCAGCACAATGGCTTCAAAAAGCGACGCCATCAGCTCGTCGGGCGGCGTGCCGACTTTTTGCAGGCTGTTGATGTCGGTCTCGGCGAAGACGCCACACTTGCCGGCGACTTTGTGCAGCTTAATGCCGTTGTATCCCTGCCTCGCCAGCTCTTCGGTGGGAATCTTCAGCTTGGCGTTAATTTTGTCAATTACTGCGCCCGTCCCGCCGGCGCACTTGTCATTCATGGACGGGATTTTCTTCTTCCGCCCGGTTTCTTCGTCATCCTTGAAGACGATGATTTTGGCGTCTTGCCCGCCCAGTTCGATCACCGAATACACTTCGGGATGCATCTTCTCGACGGCCAGCGAAACCGCCGTGACTTCCTGCACAAACTTGGCGCCGATCTGCTCAGCGATGGAACCACCACCCGAACCGGTCATGAACATGCGGGTGTTGTGGCGGTTGATGCCGGCTTCGGCTTCCATGCGGCGCAGGAATTCCAGAGTTTTTTCCGGTTGCTTGGTCTCGTGGCGCTGATAGTCCTGCCAAAGAATCTTGTCAGTGGCGGAGTCAACGACGGTGGCTTTTACCGTGGTGGAACCGACGTCGAGGCCGACCAGGAATTTTGTCTGATGGTCGTGTGGCTTAAGATGCTCCTGGGGCCGCTCGGAATTACCCGACGCTGCCTGCTGATGCTGCCCTTCGTGATCGTGCATTCCGTCCCCTTTTGTTTGGACCTCAGGGGCCAAAGCCCCCGTTCATTAGCCATCCACATGGCACGGCTGAAGCCGTGCCCTTCCCATTGAAACCCGCATGAACACTGGCGCGCGCCACAGCACGGCCAAACGCGGCACGCGCCGCCACGAGCGTGTCAGTCGCCGCTGGCGGCGGCGGTCACGGCCATGGCCGGCACACGCGAACGCTTGCGGAAGCGCGTGTCCTTGTCGATGCGATCGCTGACGTGCAGGATGAACTGCGCCGCAGTGCCTGCGACGCCCTTGCGATGCGGCACATGGTAGAACGGACGCCGCAAGTCGGCATGCTCGGCGATGTAGCCGCGAATGTCGTCGAGGCTCTTGCCGGTGGACTTGAGGCACTGTTCGAACTCGGCCTTGGCTTTGACCTTCGCCTCGCCCAGCGCCATCTGCACGCGGCTGTGGGCGTTGACTTCACCTTCGCCGGAGGTTTCGATGGGCAGGAAGATCATGTCTTTGAATTTGTTGATCACGGCCGACTGCACTCCGTCGGACTGCGAAGAAGGCATGCAGCCGAAGGGCTTCAGCGCAAGCACCATGTGGCAGAGTTTGTGCACCGTATAATACACGTTCTTGCCGACTTCAAGGTGACCTTCGCCGCCACGCGCGAACTGGTTGTAGAAGGGGTGCGCGAGGTCCGCGAGCTCCTGCTGCGGCACTAAATGGTGCGTGATGCCGCCGAGGTTCTTGACCGTGCGGTGGTAGAAGAAATTCCAAATGCGCTGGCCGGCACCGATACCCCACAGTTTCTTGCGTAGGCCGAAGTAGTTGGCCGCCTGCTTCTTTAATTCGTACCACTCAGGGTTGCGATGCGGGCGGTTCACCGGCCACTTCGCGATGGCATGAGCCTTGGCCTGATACATGAGGTAAGCCACCCATGTGGCGATCGGCTCCACCACCACCTGCGCGCCTTCGCGCTCAAGAAATTCGAACATGTGGAAGTTGCCATCACCTTCGGTGGTCTGCGCCCAGAACTCGCCGGTGATTTTGACTACAGGCTTCACCTTCGTACGATCCACTTCAATGGCGCTCATGCGGTCGCGCGCGGTGTGCAGCGCGTTCAGGTAATCCTTGCCCCACATATGCTCGTGCCACTTGCCGAAGACATTGAAGGTGTTGCGCAGGACTTTGTTGCTCTTGAATTTCGGCTTCGCCCAATCGGGGGCACTCTGTTCAATCTCGAACGAGTGGCGATTCTTCAGGTCTTCGCAAAGGCCGTCCACGGTTTCGCGGAACACACGATCGGTTTCGCCTTTATTCACTTCGAACGGGCGGATCTGATAGATCAAATCGTTGATCACATCGCCCATGTGCAGCGCATTCAACATGCCGAAACCGAAGTCAATGGTGAACTTCAAGCCGGGCTCGCCCGAAGCGGCTTTAATGCCGTCGCTGTCCTTGAACAGCAGCACGCGGAATCCGTCGAAGCCGGCGTTCTTCAGCGCAAAGCGATACTCCGCTTCGTACATGCCGAAGCGGCACGGACCGCACGAGCCGGCGGTGAAGAAGACGTAGTTGTCGAGAATCTGCTGGCGCGGGATGCCTTCTTTCTCCAGGAACTGGAGATATTGCACCAGATTGCCGACGGTAAAATACGTGGGATTGCACTGGCCGTTGTTGCCATACTCCTTGCCAATCTGAAAGGCGGGCACATCGGGCACGGGCAGCTTCTCGCAGCGATAGCCGCAGCCCTGAAAGACGGCGCGAATCAAGTCCTCGTGCTTCCAGGTGAAACCGCCGAACAGAATGGTGACCTTGCTGCGCTCCTCCGCAGTGAAGGCGCGCTCTACCGGCCGGTGGAAGTGTGCAGGCTGATCCAGGCCGGCGATCTTACGCAGCCGTGCGCGTTCCGCCGCCAGCCGCTGCTTGATTTCAAGGTCATCTTCGATGTGAACCAATTTGGTCGCCATTATCTTCCTCCGGCGTATGCAGAGATGTGAGATGTAATTGGGAAACAGGAAACAAGGAAGCAGCTGCGCGGTGAGTCGAGCGTCCAGTGCGGCGCAGGAACTCGCCAGTGACTGCGGGAGCCGCGAGTTTCGTACCTACGATCGGAATCCATCAGAAACTCCTTACAACGTGTCAGAAGGAGGTTCGATGCCTTACGCCAGCAAGAGCGATTCTACAATCGCGTCTTGCCCGCGCCGTAACGAGAGTGAGAACCACAGCAACACCTCGGAGTTCGAGCCGAGGCGTCCCACCCAACAGCCTCAGTTCAACCACAATCACGCGAAGCTGCCGCTCACCCCTTGAAATCCATGGGCGGCTTGTTTGAGGACCCACTTGATGACTCTGGTGTCGTTATAGCAAAAACCGAGGTTGTGATTCAAGGTCGAGAAGCAGTGCGTCTGGCACGACTTCTTCATTTCGTCCAATTGTGGGACATCGAACTTGTGATGCTCGATCGTTCCCCAGTCGTGAGTGGCGGAATACATGGGGAAACACGGCGCCAGAGTGCCATCTACACGGATAATGATGGAATTTTGGCCGGCGCGGCAATTCCAGGGCTCCACTTTCCCGCGCAGGAACTCCTTCATATCATGCAGCCGCTTGACCGAGTTCACCATCTTGTAGCCGGATTTGTTCTTCTCGATGATCCAGTCAATCAATTCGTCCACCTTCGGCCAGTCCTGCTGATAGATGAACGTGTCGTTGTCGTCGTAGTGCTTGAAGTGATCCTGCTCGATCATGGGCGATTCGTTGATGTGATAGTCGGTCGCGATGCCGTGTTCGCGGGCGATCTCGGTCAACTGCTTCACATCCTCGTGATTGTTGCGGCAGATGTTGATATTGAAGAATACCGCGTAGCCGTATTTGTATTGCTTGCGCACGAGGTAATCGAAATACTTGCGCACCGGCGTCAGCGCTTTCGGCAGGCCGGGCTTTTCGTCCACCGCATCCACGGCGAAGTTGAAGATCGCGACTCCGGCGTCGGCCAGCCGGTCAATGACATCGGGACGCAGCAAGCGGGCGTTGGTAGGCATGTAAATCCAGAAGCCCTTCTTGGCGGCGTAATAGCAGGCCTTGTGGACAAGCTGCGGCCGCAACAGCGGTTCGCCGCCCATAAAGGCCAGCACGCGGCAGGTCGTCGAGTGCAGCCAGTCAATCGAGCGCTTGGCTACTTCTTCGCTCATGCCTTTCACGCTGTTGTCGAACGCCCAGCAGTAGTGGCAATCGAGGTTACACTTCCATTCGGTGAAGAGATACGCAATGATCGGATGAAACGGTCCGGGCAAGGCGCGCGACTTGATGTACGGGAACAACCAGCCGTTCATGGCGCGCCACACCAGCGGCGCGGTCCAGCGGCGGTTGCCGGCGCGCGCCAGCGCCAAGTTTTGTTCGTAGTTGTCATCGTGCGCGAGCAGATCGGGGTGTTGCGGAAAGACCGGTTCGGGAAATCTCTCTCCTTTGCCACTGGGCAACAGAACCGGCCTGGGAGCCGGAGCCTTGGTCAGCAGATCATGAACCCTTACATCGAGGCGGTACGCTGGAGGACTATCGTGTTCTTCATACTCGTACTTTTCCTGAACGGCAGGCATGGGATCTCCTTGTTTTCAGGTTGCCCGTGTAGATGACTCCACGGCGGAATGGTTGCAACAAAAATCACAGAAATTTGATGATCCGGGAATTGGGGAATAATAGCGCAAAACGAGAAAAAGGGTCGAGAGTGGCCTCAACCCTTTTCATTCAACCGCCGGCATCACTTACTTACTTGCCGAACACCCCGAAAGCATTAAGCTGCTGATAGCTTTCCTGCTCCCAGCCCGAACCGATATCGTTCGACCAAAGGCCTGACTCGCCATTGCTGTCGAGATTCCACACTTCCCAGGTGTCCTGATTCTGCGGCCGGTTGCGCAAGGTCACCCAATACACTTTGCCCTTGCGGACGGGAATACCCCTGGCGAAATTGCCGGTTTGCAGTGTACAGCAGGTTCCAAAGTCGGGGAGATCTTTGAAATGCCAGGTGTGCAGAGCCTTCCCCGGCCTGTCGGTGGCGTTGACGTTCAGACTCATGATCAGGAAATTCGGGCCACTAACCCAGGTGGCACCCACCTGGATCTCAATGACGAGATGATTCGCTTTCGGTTTGAAGCCGCAGCCAACCCACTCCGGGTAGAGTTGCCCGGAAACATTGTTGCCGAGAATGCCGTTGCCGGAGTCCGCGTTGTACAGGTTGTTGCCCGTTCCCAGATTGCTATAGATCTTGACCAACTTCGATGGCGCGACGTTCGCTGGCGAAACTTTTTCCCCGAGCGGCTTCACCCGAACTGCGTTGCGGCCACCATTGAGCGCGATGACTCCATCGCGGTTCTGCGCCTGAAGGGCGGCTGGAATAGATGCCACAACGAACATGATGACGAACAAGACTGCTTTTCTCATGACTGATTTCTCCTGATGTTCACCGCCGGGAACCGCAAAATATCCACGCATCCCAAGCCTGGCGCGGCTTCCCCGGAGGTTGGACTTTAGACTGGATTGCTTCCCCAGGTCAACCTAAAATCGGGTTCATTTAGATAGACGGATGCGGAGCATTACCGGGTTGCAACTTTTTTCCGTTCTGCGAATTGCGCTTGCGCGGCCTGGGCGCCGAGGGGTCGTCTTATGCAGCCGCGAACAGAGAGTCGCAATCTGCCCTGCTACCGATTCTCAATCGGTTACGTCATAATGTGCCGGGAACTTGTGCCGGAAGCGCTTCGTATATTTCATCCGGGAGAGATTCACCTATGGATCACGCAGGAGAGGAAAACCAACCATCAACAATCGCTTCTGTTCCGGCCTCCGTTCCCGAGGCGCCGCGATCGGCGGTAAGAGGAATTTTTGTCGGCCGCGATGGCCTCCGCGCCGGCTGGCGGTTTCTGATTTTCTTTCTCATCCTGCAGACGTTGGTCTCCGGCTTAGGTTTCACTCTTCGGCTCCTTCACGTTGCCAAGCCCAGCACCGCCAACCTGCGAACGCTTACTACCATCCGAGTTATTGCTTTCGACGGGGTGAGCTTTTTGTTCGTCTGCCTTGCCACCTGGATCATGGCGAAGTTCGAACGCCGCAGATTCGGCGTCTACGGACTTCCATGGAAGGCGGGAATCGGACGGGATTGCGGCGAAGGCGCTCTGTGGGGGTTCCTGGCGATCAGCGGAACGCTGTTCACAATTTTTGCCCTGCACGGATATCGGATTGCCGGTATCGCCATTCATGGCCGCACACTCGTTACTTCGTTCGCGCTGTGGACCATTGCATTTCTGCTGGTGGGACTGTCGGAAGAGTTCTCTTTCCGCGGCTACGCTCAGTACACCCTCAGCGGTGGGATGGGGTTTTGGCCGGCAGCATTCCTTCTGTCCTGCTCGTTTGCGGCGGTACACCTGGGGAACTCGGGTGAGACTAAGCTTGGCATCCTCTCAGTCGTGTGGTTTGGCTTGCTATTTTGCCTGATCCTCCGGCGGAAGGGCAATCTGTGGTGGGCAGTCGGATTTCATGCGGGATGGGATTGGGGGCAGACGTTTTTCTACGGCGTGCCCGACAGCGGTTTGCTCGCCTCGAACAACTTTTTCAACTCCGAGTTTCATGGCGCCAGTTGGCTTACTGGCGGCTCCGTCGGTCCCGAAGCGAGCATTTTCACTCCGATCGCGCTGGCAATTGTGGCCTTGCTGTTCAGCCTGCGCTACCGCGAGGCGCGATACCAGCCGGCCTTGCCGCGTGAATCCCGGCCCGCGATGCCGGCTACGGCGCTCTAAGATCCTGCTAGACTTTTCCATCGGCACCAGTCACACACGGAGCCTCTCCCCTCATGCCCGAAGACTACGTTCCGACCGCACGAACCCGCGTGGTGCGCGAAGCGCAGCGCGGAGTTTACGACCGCGAAATTGCCTATCAGATTCTGGACGAAGGCCTGGTCTGCCACGTGGGTTTCATCGTCGATGGCCAGCCATTTGTGATTCCCACCGGTTATGGCCGTGACGGTAACAATCTCTATATTCACGGCTCGGCCGCCAGCCGCATGTTGCGGCGCATCGAAGAGGGAATTTCCGTCTGTGTAACCGTGACCTTGCTCGACGGGCTGGTGCTCGCCCGCTCGATTTTCAATCACTCGATGAATTACCGTTCCGTAGTGGTGCTGGGAAAGGCATCCGCCGTCGAGGATCCACGCGAAAAACTTCAGGCATTGCGGTGTCTCTCGGAGCATATTCTGCCGGGGCGCTGGAACGATGTCCGGCCGCCAAATGAGAAGGAACTCAAAGCGACTACGGTCATGCGCCTGCCGATCATCGAATTTTCCGCCAAAGTACGCCAAGGCCCACCAATTGACGACGAAGAAGACATCGCATTTCCGACTTGGGCGGGCGTAGTCCCACTGGCGATGACGGCGGGAAGTCCGGTTGCGGATCCGAGGCTTGATCCGGGGCGGGAAACGCCGCGATATGCGGTCGAATACTCTCGGAACGGTGCGAGGACTTCTTAGCCGTTCGCGCTAAGGCTGCGGATTCATGGCGCCGAATCAAAGCGGACACCTGAGCTTACGATCCGTTGTTGCCCAGCACTTCCCGCACCTTACGCGAGAGCGTTTGCAGCGTGAATGGCTTTTGCAGAAACGCCGTTCCGGCATCCAGCACGCCTTCATGCACGATGGCGTCTTCGGTATAACCGGAGAGATAGAGCACTTTGATTTGCGGCCGGGATCCACTCAGCTGGCTGGAGAGCTCGCGCCCACTCATGCCCGGCATTACAACGTCCGTCACCAGCATATGAATGGGTCCGGAATGTTGCGCAGCGAGGGCCAGTGCCGCTTCTCCATTGTTGGCTTCCAGAACCTTGTAGCCCTTGGCATCCAGAGTTTCGCGCACCAGTTGACGCACCGATTCCTCGTCCTCGACCAGCAACACCGTTTCTGAGCCACCCGCCTGGGACTTTGAAATACGAACCGGATCGCGGGGCTCGGCAGTGCCTTCCACGCGCGGCAGGAAAATCCGGAATATGGTACCCTGGCCGGCTTCACTCTCGGCAAGGATGTAGCCGCCGCTCTGCTTGATGATTCCGTACACCGTCGAAAGCCCTAGGCCGGTGCCCTTTCCCTTTTCTTTGGTCGTGAAGAAAGGCTCGAAAATGCGGGCCTGCGTCTCTTTGTCCATCCCCTGACCCGTGTCAGCAACCGAGAGCAGAAGGTAAGGCCCGGGGCGAATATAGCTGTAATCGCGGCGCAAATCGCCGTTATCAAGATTGATATTCGCCGTCTCGATGGTAATCTTCCCGCCGTTGGGCATGGCGTCTTTCGAGTTCACCACCAGATTCATGATGACTTGTTCGATTTGTCCGGCATCGGCGCGGGTACGGCCGAGATCAGAACTGAGCTTGGTGTGCAGTTCGATATTTTCGCCGATCAGCGGACGCAGCAGACGCTCCATGTCGGAGACGATAATGTTGATGTCCACCACTTTCAGCTCAAGCAATTGCTTACGGCTGAAAGCCAGCAACTGGCGTGTCAGCGTGGTAGCGCGCTCCGTGGCTTGATGAATGGCCTCAATTTTCGGGTAGAGAGGGTTCTTGCCTCCCGTACGCTCCAGCAACACTTCGGTGTAACCGCTGATCACCATCAATAGATTGTTGAAGTCGTGAGCGACGCCGCCTGCCAGCCGCCCCACTGCTTCCATCTTCTGGGCCTGACGGAACTGATTCTCGAGAACACGCCTCTCGGTAACGTCTTCGGCGATGATCTCCAGAACGTCGGCGGTCTCTTCCGGCCGGCTGACCATGCGGCCGCTCAGGCGTACTGTAACGGCGCTGCCATCTTTTCGCTTCCAGCGAACTTCGGCGTTATCCAGACGCGCCCCCCGGCGGAATTCCTGCATCAGGCGCGCCTGCTGGGCCGAATCCAGAAAAACATCGCACTTGGGATCGAGCGCCAGGACTTCCTCAGGCGAGCTGTAGCCCAGCATGTTTACAAGCGCAGGATTCACGTCGAGAAACCGTCCGTCCAGGCTGGAGCTGTAAATACCGTAAACGGCGCTTTGCACCAGCGAACGGTAGCGCGCCTCGGAACGGCGCAGGGCTTCCTCGTTGCGCTTGTGCTCGATCGCGCTCGCCAATTGCTGCGAGACGAAATTCAAGATGTTTTTTTCCTTGTCGCCAAAGCGCGCATTCCCTGAGTAGCTCTGCACCACGAGTGCGCCGAAAGTAGTGTCGCCGGCTTTAAGCGGGGCACCGAGCCAGTCGAGCGACGGAGCACCGATCAGTTCGACCTCGCCGCGTTTTCGCAGTGTTGCGAAGACTTCGGGCGTACACAGCAACGGCTCTCCCGTCCGCAGAACGTAGTCGGTCAACCCCTTCCCCAGTTTTTTCGGGGCCGGTGGCGTGTCCTGATCGTCCACAAAGTAGGGAAATGTCAGCTGTTGCGTCGTCGAGTCGTACAGCGCGATGTAGAAGTTCCGGGCATACATCAGTTCGCCGACGATGCCATGAATCGAGGCATAGAAGTGCTGCAGATCTTTAGCTGAGCCGGCTTTTTCTGCGATGCGCAACAGCGCCGAACTCAGCGATTCCGCCCGCTTCTGTTCCGTAATATCGCGATAAAGCGCGCACACACCAACCCTTTGCCCATTGATCACGACCAGAGCGCTCGAAACCAGCACATCCACCAACGTTCCGTCTTTACGCTGGCGCTTGGTTTCCAGAGTGATTTTCTGTCCTTCGGCCAGGGCATCTTGCAGCCATCGAGTTTCAGCGCTGCGGTCGGGCGGCACGATCAGCGGCTCCAGCCGCTTGCCCAGAACTTCTTCCGGACGGAAACCGAAGATGCGTGTGAACTCCGTGTTCAACCGCACGATGCGAAAGTCGGTATCCAGAATGCTGATGGCCTCCGGAGCGCACTCCACGAGCTGTTCGAGGTAGGCCTGTTGTAATTCAGCGGAGTTGGGAGAAGTGGTTGCGGAGTCTTTTTCGGCCGGCGGCAGAGTGAGGGTTGGAACGCCGCGCTCGAGCGCATCATGCAGAAACTTGGCGCGAGCCAGCTCAGCCGACTTGGCTGAGCGGGTGATTTTGTCACCCATGCGAATCCCCCTCCCGGATCGGAACTACTGCCAATTCAGGATGTTAGATGGCGCGCTTGTGACCTGAAAGTTACGGAGGTAATGGCGGGATACGAGAAGGCCGAAGGCGGAACGAGCGCGCAATCCGCGCGCGCCCTCAAGGTCCAATGATCCTACGCCCCGCTGGCCAGCATCTCGCACACACGATGCAGCACGTCGCGCTGCTCGGCACTCAGCGTCAGAAACTCGAATCCGTGGCGCAATCCCGTGCGGTAACGAACCAGCGCCCGCACCTTCATGGGATAAGCGGCGAGGGGCAATGTCAATTCCATGGAAACCACCTCGCCTGGCTCCAGTTCGCCTGTCATGGTCCCGCCCACGCCATCTTCGCCCAGTTCGGTGGAACGTCCCCACAACGACGTCGTCTGCCCAGAACGAAAAACCTGCACGGACAGGCGCACGTCCACCGCGTGACGCGGAAACCGCCGTGGAGGAGCGGATTTCACCGGCTCAGTCATTTTCGGGAGTTCTCTTGAATCTCACTCATGCCGAACAAGTCTAATTTCCGTGCAGCGCGTACCCGGGTTCCAGCGGCAGCTTCCCGCCCAAGCGTAGGACGGTCACGCCGCCGGTGATCGAATACACATCCACCAGGCCGGCTGCGCCCGGCGTGGCTTCTACTTTCTTCACCACCGCGTCATCAGAGTCGAGCACGACGATCGCCGGGTGATCGCTGCGGCCATGGTTAGCGGCATCAATCAGTTCCTTCACTTGCTCTTTCGACACGCCGTAGATCTTCTCCAACACCAGCTTCATCTCGGGCAGCGCAGGATCGCGGGTCACAAAGCTCACGGGCTTGCCATCGGGCCAGCGGTTTACCTGGCCTTTACAGATCTTGATGAGTTCCGGCATCGCCATTTCCTGAAGATGGCTCGACTTATTGGCGATCAGGGCCATATCCCTGGCCGCTGCAAATGCTGCGAGGATCGCGACAACCCACGCAAGCGCCAAAACTTTTCGTCCGGACACAACTCCTCCGAAGTGCGGCATCTTGATTCTCTCGAAAGCGCTCAGACGGCTCAATGAACGGAAGGAGTGTGTACCATTGAAGGCAACAGATTCCGGTTACAGGCTGGAATCGCCATCGAACAACGATGGCTCCCAGACGGCGGGATTCCTGAGCTTTTCCCCCAGCGCCAGATTATTCGCCTTGTAGAAATAGATCCAATTCGGCAGCGTGCGCCTATGGGGAGAAGCCGATTGCAGCGCTTTTTCTAACTCAGGTGTGAGACCGATTAATTCCAGCATGTGAATACTCTCCCGCTGGCACCGCTCCATCGCGAGCCGCAGCATGGCGGCCAACATGGCAGGCGCCTGCTCTCGCTGGTGGCATTGAAAATCAGCCAGGCGAACGCGCGTCAGCCTGGCTTCGGGACTATCCTGGCGCAGGAAGACCGCGTACGCCGCTACCTTGGAGCCTATTTCTGACGTGTAGATCCACGCAGCTTTCTGCGACAGCGCGAACTTGAAATGCCAGTCTAGAACCTCTCGGTTGCGCACGGCCAGAAGCATATTGGACTTTTCTTTCCTCAGCTCTTCCCAGAAGGCGTCGAAACGATCATCAAAGCCAGCGCATTCCGTCATGTTGGCGATTCCGGCCGCGAAGTGACTCCTCCGGAATCGCTCGCGAACGAACAAGCCTGCTGAAATTGGATAACTTATGGCTTTGGCCAGCGGCCAGGCCTTTTTTCGCAACACGCTCTCGCAGAAACCGCGCTCGCTCGTAATCCAGAACTGCGTCCGATCCCAGGCGCCGACGGGCACCGGCAAGCCCTGAAAGATCGAATACGCCGGGGCCGCCTGCGAGTTCACTGTGGTGTGCAGGAAGAGATCCACCTTCGGCTGATTCAAATGCGTTCCCAGCAACAGTGGAGAATAGGTGCGATATCCCGCGTCTACAACCCAGGCGCGCGTGGTTGCTGCAAGCAATCTTTTGCCCTCGAATTCATACTGCAGGGGTATATTGCCGAGATAGCCGCAGATCGCCCCATCCGGCGTCTCCAGCACCCATCCGATGGGGAACTTTCCATCAATTTCCCGGTATGCAGGATTATCGGTCCATAGGTGCGTCCACCCCGTATAGCTCTCGGTGTGCAATTGGAATTTGGCAGCTAAAGCGAATATCTGCGCGTAATCCTCGAAGCGGGCTTCCCGCAGTTTCGGTGATTTTGCCGGCGTTGGAACGGCGGATTTTTGTGTTTCGGAGGTCATCCTCTGTGGGGCAGATCTTTGCACAGCAACCTCTGAGAATAATCGAACTCGGCTGTCCATCGTAGGAGATAGCGTTTTGGTTGAAGCCAGGAGATCCCGCACCCAATGAATTCGGCCATTCCGTCAAAAACTGGGCTATAATGCCTTGCAAGTTGGAAAGCTGTGCGCCCAGCCTTATTCCTCCAGGAAATACTCTGGTCTCCCTTAAGCGCTAGGCGTGACGCGGTTCGTTGAATATGAAGGTCAGCGAGCACCCCCGTTCCAGCGGCCCGCCGGTCAGAGACGGCGCACCCTCGGCTCTTTGTGTGCCTGGACTCGTACAGCGCCAGGCGGCGCTTACGCCAGGTGCCTTGGCACTCGCTTGTGGCTTGGATTCTGTCACATACGCGGACCTGGAACAGCGCTCGAATCGCCTCGCTCATTACCTGTGCACTCTGGGGGTTCATCCGGGCAGCCTTGTGGGATTGTGTCTCGACCGGTCGTTGGATTTTCCCGTTGCAGCGCTTGCCATCCTCAAAGCAGGCGCGGCATACCTGCCCCTGGAAACCAGGACTCCGAGCCAGCGCCTGAAAACGATGCTGGATGCGGCTCAAGTTTCCCTGGTGGTGACCCAGGCGGCGCAGAGCGAGTGGCTTAAGTCAGACGGGCGAACTCTCGTCGCTATGGACCGCGACGCCACAGAGATCGGTCGCTGTTCTACCGATGCAGTACCGGTTCGCGTGAAGCCGGAAGATTTGGCTTATGTAATCTATACCTCGGGCTCAACCGGAACGCCGAAAGCCGTCGCGGTCGGTCACGACAGTTTACTCAATCTGATCATCTGGCATAACCGCACCTTTGGCGTCACACCGAATGACCGGGCAACGCAGCTGGCGTCGATCGGCTTTGACGCCGCCGTATGGGAACTCTGGCCATACCTGGTCACCGGAGCGAGCGTTCACATCGTGGACGATGAAACTCGCGCCGACGCCGAGCGCTTGCGCGATTGGCTGGTGCGGGAAAAAATCACTGTCAGTTTCGCTCCTACACCGTTAGCTGAGCGGCTGATCCAGTCGCAGTGGCCGAGAGCAACCGCGCTCCGGTTTCTCCTCACCGGCGCTGATACTCTGCATCACTTTCCGCCGCCCGGGTTGCCGTTTGCCCTGGTGAACAATTACGGCCCAACGGAATGCACTGTAGTGGCAACCTCAGCCATCGTCCCGGCGCAAGGGTCGCTTGCGGAGTCTCCCTCGATCGGCCGGCCGATCACGAACGCCGAGGTTCACGTTCTTGACGGCGCCATGAAACCCGTGCCCGACGGGAAACTCGGCGAGATTTACATCGGAGGCGCGGGACTGGCGAAGGGCTATCTGAACGACCCGGCATTGAGCGCCGAGCGCTTTGTTACCCATCCGTTCAAGCCGGGCGGCAGGCTTTATCGCACCGGCGACCTGGGCCGATATCTGCCTGACGGCCAGATCGCGTTTCACGGCCGCAACGATGACCAGGTCAAAATTCGCGGCTACAGGATTGAGATGAACGAAGTCGCCAGCGCTTTGCGCAGGCATCCGGCGATCCGCGAGACCATCGTGGTCGCAAGCAATGGTGTGGGCGATAGACAACTGGTGGCGTACGTCGTACTGAGGTCTACGCCGCCGGCGCTAGCCGAACTGCAGCATTTTCTTTCCCAGGAGTTGCCGGACTACATGCTCCCGGCGAAATTTGTGCCTCTCGACGCTCTGCCTCTCGCGGCGAGCGGAAAAGTGGACCGTGCCGCCTTGCCGGCTCCGAACGACGCCAACATTCTCCGCGATGTGCCATCGCCTGAGGCAAGCAACCCTACGGAACAGCGCGTTGCCGAGATTGTTGCTTCTTTGTTAGGCCTGGCACGAGTCGGACTGAAAGATAACTTCTTCTACCTGGGCGGCAACTCTTTGTTCGGAACCCAGGTGATCGCCCGTCTGCGCGACGCTTTTGGTATCGAACTTCCCTTGCTGAAACTCTTCGACCATCCCACCGCGTCCGATCTCGCGGCCGAAGTGGAGCGCCTGATGATTGAAAAGATCGAAGCCATGAGCGAAGACGATGTGCAGCGCCTGCTCAGCCAACGCCGGGCAAGCTGATTATGAGCACGCCTTCCGACGGCGCTATTTCCCGAAGTAGCGGAGCCAGCGCCCTCAGCCTTTATCACCTACTCGACCCGGACGTGCTGGCAAACCCCTATCCCTTGTTCCGTCGCTTGCGCACCGAAGATCCCGTTCACTGGGACCCGTTTCTTCACACCTGGGTGGTAACCCGCTATGCGGATGTGCTCGAAGTGCTGCACGATTTTTCGGCACAGCGCACGCACACCCCGGAAAAGCTCAGGGCCATGGGTCTGGAGCAGATGAGTCCCATCGCGCAACTCATGGTCAAGCAGATGCTATTCATGGATCCGCCGGAGCATACCCGCCTGCGCAGCCTGGCTTCGCAGGCCTTCACTCCTGCGCGGGTCGCGGTTCTGCGAGCTCACATTCGGGAGATCGTGCACCGCCTCCTCGATGCCGTGCAGACCAAGGGCCAGCTGGACATCATTGCCGAGTTGGCCGAACCACTGCCGGCAATCGTCACCGCTGAAATGCTCGGCGTGCCATTGGAGGATCGCCATCAACTCAAAGCTTGGTCCGCCGACTTCGCGGAGATGCTGGGAAACTTTCAACACAATCCTGAACACGCTCCGCGCATGCTGCGCACCGTACAGGACATGACAGCATATTTCCGCGACACCATTCGCCGGCAAAAAGACTTGCCGCGCGAAGGCCTGGTCCATTCGCTGATGACGGCGGAGGTGAATGGCGACCGCTTGAGCGAAGAAGAGGTTGTCGCCAACAGCATCGTCACCATGGTTGGCGGCCAGGAAACAACGACGAATCTGATCGGCAATGGCGTGTTGACTCTGCTGCGAAATCCTGGCGAATGCCAAAAATTGCAGAATGATCCTTCTTTGATTCCCTCGGCCGTGGAAGAAATGCTGCGCTATGAAAGCCCAAGCCAGCACACCGGGCGCTTGGCGCCGGACGATGTCGCACTCGGCGGCAAAACGATACGAAAGGGACAAGCGGTCATGGCGGTGATGGCAGCGGCCAATCGCGATCCTGAGCGTTTCCCCGACCCCGATCGCTTCGACGTGAACCGTCAAGACAATCGCCACTTAGCTTTCGGCTATGCCGCACATTTCTGTTTTGGCGCAGCTTTGGCGCGGGTGGAAGGGCAGGAGGCGCTCGACGCCATCGTGCGGCGCCTGCCAGAGCTTGAGCTTGAACCCGGCCCGCTCGTTTGGCGCAATAATCTCGGCCTTAGGGGCTTGACAGCCTTGCCGATAACCTTCTGCGCATCACCGGCTGCAGGCTAACGCATGAGCAACGAACCTCGCCTCTCCGAGGCTAAGCAGCGCCTGCTCGATCTGCAGAAACACGGCACGCCGCCTGCTGCGAAGACATCTGACGAGAACCAGTTCGCACGGGAAAATCCGATCCCCCTGTCGCTCGCGCAAGAGCAAGTTTGGCGTCTCGAACAAACTGCCGGCAAGTTGGCACCACTGCACAACGAATCCATCACCATTCACCGCCGTGGTCCCTGCGACACGGCAACCCTGGAAAGAGCCTTGACGGAGATCGTCCGCCGTCATGAAGTCTTGCGCACCACATTTGGTGTGGTGAACGGAAATCCCGTTCAGCTGATTCACCCTCCCCGCCAGATTACGTTGCCCGCGGACGATCTTCGCCGATTGCCGCAAAGCGAACGAGAAAGCGCGGCTCTGGACTTAGCCACGCAAGACGCGCGGCGGCCCTTTGCGCTGCATCATGGTCCGCTCTTCCGGGCGCGGTTGGTCACGTTAGACGACGCTCAACATCGTCTGTATGTGACCGCCCATCAGAGCATCGTGGACGGAATTACGGTGTTCAACATTTTCCCCCGCGAACTCACCACTCTTTATGAGAGTTTTGCCGCAGATAGGCCTTCTCCCTTGCCAGAGCTGGATGTTCAATACGCTGACTTCGCCTGCTGGCAGCGCCGCACACTCACCTCTGACGCGATTGACGCTCAACTCTCATATTGGCGGAAGCAACTCCCCGGCGAGATTCCAATACTGTCCTGGCCGGATCCGGGTAAGCGACCGCCGCGCCAGACCTTTCGCGGCGCTATGTATCCCTTCGTCCTTCCCCGGCAACTCACGCAGACTCTTCGTGAATTAGGTCAGCGCGAAGGCGTGACTCTTTTCATGATTCTGATCTCCGGGTTGGCCTCCTTGCTGCGGAAATACACAAATCAGGACCACATCATCGTCGGCACGCTGGCGCCTTCAGGCCGCAAACACGCCGAGTTCCAGCGGTTGATTGGATACTTTCTCAACCCGGTGCCATTGCGCGCCAATCTAACCGGAGATCCGACATTCCGTTCGCTGTTACGCCAGATGCGTGAAGTCATCGTCGGCGCCATCTCTAACGACGACGTTCCGATCGAACTCATCGCCGACCGGCTTGGTGTCACGCACGACCCCAGCCGCAACCCGTTCTTTACCGTCGCGCTCTCGCTGGCCCCGGATGTGCCGCAGCTCCCGGCGGGCTGGAGCATGACCTATATGGATGTAGAGAGCGGCGGCGCCAGATGGGATCTTTACCTCGAGATGAGCGACCGGGCGGAAGGCATGCTCGGCCGCGCACAATACAACCCCGACTTATTCACCGCGGACGCCATTCGGCAAACCACGGAAGACTTACAGCGCGTGCTGGAAAGCGCCGCCGCTAATCCGGAGAGAGTCTTGAACGCGTGGTAGCTGCAACGAGTGAAGCATTTCGGCTAATGCTTCTTCTTTGCCGCTGTCCTCCTGCCCTGCCGACGGCGCTCGTTGTAGCGCGCCTTCGCCTCAGCATATCCCGGACGGCTGTTGTGACACATGCTGCATCCGGTGCTGTGGCGGCCATTCTTCCAAGCGCTGGGCTGGATGGGCCGTCCATGTCTGCGGCAAAGCCGCTTTCCCGGCGGTGGAACCTTGAAACAGAGTTCGCATCCTTTTGTGCGATATCCCGACCACCAGCGGCTGCGCAAGATCGGCAACCCATGCTGCTGGCACAAGCGCTTTCTTTCCGGCGGCACTGCCCTGGTGCGGTAGCATTCCGCGCAACCTGTGGTGCGGTGGCCTGCGCGCCAATAGCTCGGCCGGATCGGCCTGCCGTGTACCTGGCATAACCCTGTTTTCACTCGACGGCTACGCTTCTTTACGGCTTTCTTGGTTGTCATACTGTGAAGCATACTCCAACCATGGCCTCGGAAAACAGTGCTCGTCTTTCCTGATTAGGCAACCCTACGGGACCGCAGGAGATAGAGAGCAGGCTATTCGTAGCGCAAGGCTTCAATGGGATCGAGGCGCGAGGCGCGGATGGCCGGCAGCATCCCGCTGACCAGGCCGACAACGGAGAGAATGATGGTGGCGACAATCAGCGTGACCGGGTCAATCACCAGACGAATATCGCCCGCATCGGCATTCTTGGCAATCGCGCTGTAGAGAGTGAGCTTCCCCACTCCGAGCGCAACCATGTAGGCGAGAATGACGCCCAACCCTCCCCCCATGAATGTGATCGTGAGCGCTTCGGCCAGAAACTGCAGGAAGATGTCGCGGCTGCGCGCTCCCAGCGATTTCTCCATCCCGATCTCCCGCGTGCGCTGCGTCACCGAAACCAGCATGATGTTCATCAGCCCCACCCCGCCAATTCCCAAAGTCAACGTGCCGATGAAACCCAGCAGAATCTTCAATCCCAGCGTGATCACTTCGAAAGCGTGCACCTGCTCCATGAGGTTGAACACGAATAAAGCCCGACGGTCCGCAGGATTGAACTTGTGCTGCGCGGCCAGCGCATAGCGAACCGACTGCTCGAGCCGCACATACTCAGTGGTCTCGTAGTTGAACCAGATGGAATCAAGATAATGAGTGTCTTTCAAATCGCTCATCGTGGTGAAGGGCACATAGAGAACCCGGTTGATGTTGTTGTTCGCATCCTGCATCTTCGGCGCCAGAATCCCGATCACTTCGAAGCTCTCGCCATCGATCCGCACGCGTTCGTGCAACGCGTTTCTGCCGGAGAACAGCTTCTCTTTGGCCTCCGAACCCAGCACCACCACGTGCGCGCGCTGCATCTGGTCTTCCAGGTTGTAGAAACGGCCCTGCGCGACAGTCAGGGCGCGAATCGTGACAGCATCAGGATTGTTTCCCGTTACCTGAAAGTTGTACGTCCGGGTTTCGTATTGGATGTTGCAATCCTTGCCAACCTCCGGAGTGATGTGAGTAATCTGCGGAATATTCGATGTGAGCGTGTCAATGTCGTCCAGCGTGAAGCGCAGTTGCTCGCCCGCCTTCTGGCCGCCGGCCTGCATGGAACTGCGTCCGGGGACAAGGATCATTAATTTCGTTCCGAAGTTGGCAAAGATGTTGGCGCACGCGCGGCCAAAGCCATTCCCATAAGCCAGCAGCATTACGACCGTCGCGATGCCCCATGCCATACCAAGCATGGTGAGCGCCGTGCGCCGGCGATTGTGCCGCATGGCGCCGTAAGCTTCGTGCAGCAAATCCTTCAGCATCGCTATTCCTGCCGCAGCGCTTCCACGGGCTGCAGTAGTGCCGCCTTCCGTGCGGGATAGAGTCCGGCCACTACGCCGGCAAATGTCAGGCAGGCGATCGCGAGAGTCGCCGTCGAAGGCACCAGTTTCGGAGGATCAAATCCTGCCGGCCCCTGGATCGTACCCAGCCCAGCCATCAGCCCGCCCGCCAGTCCCATGCCGATGAACCCGCTTAGCAAAGTCAGAAGCACTCCCTCCATGAAGAACTGAAACAGAATGCTCCCGTTGGTTGCGCCCAGGGCTTTGCGCAGGCCGATTTCGCGGGTGCGCTCGCTCACCGCCACCAGCATGATGTTGATCACCCCGATCGCACCCAATCCCAGCGTAACCACTCCCACGGTGCCCAGAAACAGATTCATGGCGTCAAAGATCATACCCATGGTTTCCGCCTGCTGGACTGTGTCCCAGCCTTCAAAGGCGTCGTCGTCGCGATAGTCAAAGCCATGATTGCGGGCGACGATCTTGTGCGCTTCCAGGAGCGCGATCTTATGCTCGGCGGCGGTCCGCGGCTGGTAGTTAATCAGCGAGATCGCGTTCGGCTCAATCTCACCCTTGATCCGAAAGTAAGTATTCATCACCTGGTAGGGGATATAGCCGCGCATGTTGGTGGAATTATCGTCGCCGCGGCCCACCCGCTGAAGCGTTCCGATCACTTCGAAGCTGACGCCATCCAGCAGAACGGTCGAACCCACCGCCGGACGTCCCGGAAACAGGTTCTTGGTCATCTCATCGCCGAGCACGATCACGTTTCTGCGCTGGGCATTATCCTCGGCGTTGATCCACCGCCCTAGCTTCAAGGGCAAGTAACGGATGCCTCTGTATTGCGGCTCTGTACCGGTGATTTCTCCGTTGGCGTTGGCGAATTCGCTGACCGCATGAACGTCGCTGCGCAACAGCACCGGCGCTGCCGCGAGCACGTGCGGGGCCTCGTGAACAATGTCGGCGTAATCCTGATAGGTCAAGTGGTAGTAGCGCGCCGAACTCATATTTCCCTGAACCGTGGGCGCGCGGCCGGGGTAGAGGAACATGATGTTCTCCCCGTACTCGTTCAATCCACGCTTGTTGCCGGAGCGAAAGCCTTCGCCCAGTCCGACCAGCAAGAGCAGCGATCCCACGCCCCAGGCAATGCCAAACATGGTGAGGAACGAGCGCAGCTTATGCGCCCACAAAGTGCGGAAAATCTGCCCGAAAGTGTCGAAAAAGGCTCGCACGGTTCCCAGGTACCAGTACATAACAATTTTACATGCATGGAACATAGCGGGCTGGTCTCCTAAGGAGTTGGACGCCGCGCCAGTTGAGGAGTTAGCGCTATTGCGCGGAATGAAAGGCGTGCAGGATTTCCGGGGATCCTTGGGCAAACTGAGCCTGCGCTAAGGGTGGTGGGCTGAGTCGGGGAGCGAAATCTGGCGAACGGATTGCCGTTGTTGTGCCGGGCGGAATCAGGCTATACTTCGCGCAGCGGCGTGGCTCAGCTTAGTCCCTTCCTCCCGGCCTCGTCACATCGAATGCAGGTACAAATCATGCGACGCAGGCAGTTCCGTCATAATGCAGGAATTCTTTCAATGATTTCCGTTACGTTTCTTCTGGCTTTTACCGTTGCCGTTCAGCCTGTCCAGGCAAAGCCGAAGTTCAAGGTGCTGCACACGTTTCACGGTAAGGACGGGGCAAACCCAGTGGGCGTGCTCATCAGGGACAATGCCGGAAATCTTTACGGCACCACTGGGATTGGCGGGACTGGAAAATGCCAGTTCGGCTGCGGAACCGTGTTCAAGCTGAATAGTGCGGGAAAGGAAATCTGGTTGCACAGCTTCAACCAACCAAACGGGAATACTCCCGTCGCGGGACTGCTGCGAGACCCAAGTGGAAACTTGTTGGGAACGACGCTGTACGGCGGCGTCACCAACAAGAACTGCGGCGGTGCTCAAGGCGACGGTTGCGGCTTGGTTTTCGGGTTGGATAAGACGGGAACGAGAGAAACAGTGCTCTATAAGTTCAAGGGCGGCCACGATGGCTTGTTCCCTGAAGCGCTTCTGGTTCAGGACAAAGCCGGGAACCTCTATGGCACAACCTATGTGGGGGACGGCCTTGGAAACGTCTTCAAGGTCGCCCCAGATGGCAAGGAGACAGTTTTGTACACTTTCACTGGCGGCTCCGATGGATGCGGGCCGTATCCCGGTGTGATTCTGGATGCTGATGGCAATTTGTATGGCGCTGCTTCTGGGGGAGGAGACGCCTTCTGCAACAACGGCCACGGTGTGATATTTGAGGTGGATACGACCGGCAACTTGAAGGTGTTGCATACTTTCACCGGGGCAGATGGCGCGGCCCCCGATTCTGTTCTGCTGTTCGATTCAGCGGGAAACCTTTATGGTACTACCGTGTACGGCGGCAACAGTTCCGGATGCGGTAGCAGCGGCTGTGGGACGGTTTTCAAGGTGTCCCCTCAGTCGGGTGGCAACTGGTCGGAGAGCGTCCTGTATAGTTTCTGTTCACTCTCAAACTGCATAGATGGAGCGGAGCCCGATAGAGGCCCGTTGGTTCGAGATTCCGCAGGGAACTTGTACGGAACGGCCTATTTCGGTGGCGACAAGAATCTGTGCAATGGGAGCTGTGGTGTCGTGTTCAAGCTCGATACCGCAGGCAACGAAACGGTGCTTCACCCCTTTACAGGAGGGAAAGACGGAGCTTTTCCATTCGCCGGGTTGGTCACGGACGGCCACGGAAATTATTACGGAACGACACAGGCGGGCGGCTCGGCCTGCTATGGGTCCAACACATGCGGGGTAGTTTTCGAAGTTACGCCTTAGCGTTCATTGCGCAGTATGAAACGCCCGCAGAATCTCCCGCAGCGACCCCTGAGCAAACGGCGCCGGCGCGAGAGTTAGGACTAACATCACAAGCGCCAGCGCAGCGAGCCAGCGGCGGCCTCCCGTAATCCCGGGGTATTCCGCCACCGTCGGGTGCCGCATGCCGCTGATCCGCAAAAGAATCGCCCAGATCAGCCATCCCAGCCAGAAAAAATACGCCATCGGAAGCAGGGTAAGGATAGTCAGGCGCGACACCAGCTTGTGTGCCCGCGGCGCAATCGAAAATACGATGTGCCCGCCGTCCAGTTGCCCGCCGGGAAGCAGATTCAGCGCCGTGGCGAACATCCCAACCCAAGCGGCAATCACCGTGGGATGGAAATAAATCGCGTGCAGCGCCGACGTATGTGCCTTGAGCTGGGTTAACGGGAGAATCCACCAGACCAGGCGAAAAATCAGCGGGTATCCGAGTTGCAGATCCTGCGTCGCAGAGAGCGGCAGCACCCGCGAATATGGCATCGAGAAAATCAGCACGACCAGAGCCACGATAAACCCGGCAATTGGCCCTGCAATGCCGATATCAAACAACGCTGTCCGCGAGCGAATCGGCGATCGGATGCGAATGAACGCGCCCAGCGTCCCAATGAGCGTGGGCGCGGGAATGAAGAACGGCAGCGTGGCGTAAACCCCATAGTAGCGGCAATACAGATAATGCCCCATTTCGTGCGCCAGCAGGATCAGCATGAGAGTGCCCGCGAAAGGCACTCCCAGCAGCAACCGCGATGGCTGGGACAACGCCCAGCGCATGGGGAAAAACGGCAGGTCATCGTCGTTCATGGAAAACGCCGGCTGATTGTGCAGGAAGTTGTATTCCATGCGCGCGCCCACCACCAGCGTGGTGAACACGGTCAGCAGAAACAGCAGAACATGAATCCAATATCGCTGCCTGCGCGGCGGCGCAACATAGACTTCGAGCGGCTGATAGTACTCCGCGGTCGAAGACGCTGGGGGGATGATTTCAGACATGCGCGACACTACCTTCGAGGATACGCGTACCTCGTGCGGACCGTTCTGGCGGAATCCGGGCGAGGCGCTGGGCTTAATCTATGGACTGCAGCTCCTTGCCCGGCTTGAAGCGCACGGCTTTGCCCGGCGGGATGGAAACCTCAGCGCCGGTGCGCGGATTGCGCCCGATGCCGGTCTTGCGTGGCCTGACATTAAACACGCCGAAGCCGCGCAGCTCGATACGATCCCCCTTGGCGAGCGACCGCTTCATGCTCTCAAACACGGTCTCCACGGCCAGTTCGGCTTTGGTCTTGGTGATTCCGGTCTTATTGACCACTTCGTTGATGATGTCCAGCTTGATCACAGGCAATTCCTCGCGGCAGAGTCGTGAAGCTGCACCAAGTGATTGATGCTAAGGGAGATATCAGAGATTGTCAACGGGCCGCAACTCCCGTAATATGACCGAACCCAGGCGGGCACATTTTGTAATTCAGTAATCGGCTAATTTTGTAATTGAAACCCTGGTTTGCTTGCGGCTCCGCCGTGGGTTGAGTTACCAAATTACCCGATTACAAATTTACTCAATACTCCCAAGGAGAACAATGCTGAAAAGCGACCGCTGGATCCGCAAGATGGCCCTCGAACACGACATGATCAACCCCTTTTCCGAGAAGCAGGTGCGCGAGGGCGTCGTGTCCTACGGCCTGTCATCGTATGGCTACGATTTGCGCGTGGCCGACGAATTCAAGATTTTCACTAACGTCAACTGCACGGTGGTGGATCCCAAGGGGTTCGACGAGCGCTCATTCGTCACCATGCGCTCTGACGTCTGCATTGTGCCGCCGAACTCCTTCGCTCTGGCTCGTTCGGTGGAATATTTCAAGATTCCGCGCGATTGCCTGACCATCTGCGTGGGCAAGTCCACCTATGCGCGCTGCGGAATTATTGTCAACGTTACGCCCTTTGAGCCGGAATGGGAGGGCTTTGTGACTCTGGAGATCTCTAACACGACTCCGCTCCCCGCCAAGATTTACGCTAACGAAGGCCTCTGCCAGATTATTTTCTTCCAGTCAGATGAGGTTTGCGAGATCAGCTACGCCGATCGCAAAGGCAAATATCAGTCGCAGAAAGGGATTGTGCTGCCCAAGCTGTAGGAAGGCAGTCAGCTGTCAGCTCTCCCGAGGCAAAACTAAAAGTGGAATACCGTCAGCTCGCGGCCCGGCTTGGATTGAATAGCCGATGCCCCGTTGCCCGCGCGGGAACGCAGCAAGATCAAGGGAATTCTCGGCTCGACTGACTGTTGAGAGCTGAGAGCTGAAAGCTGATCCTTACCTTTTCCCGTTCTCGCCTTCTTTGAACATGTACTTGATCGAAAGCTTATAGATCATGAGGTTGGGGGCGCCGTTGCGGCTGACCTTGAGACAGGTCTTGTCGTACCACTCGATCACGCCGTGTACTTCTTCGCCATCGCGTAGCACGATGACCATCGGCGTCTTTGACTGCATCTGCTTCTGGTAATAAAAATTCTCGGCGTTGGTCTGCTCCGGCGGCGCAGCTTTGCGGCCACCGTTGCGGTCATTCCGTTCCGAGCGGTCAGGACGATCCCCGCGCTCGGGCCGCTCGCGGCGCTCTGCCATCACCGGTCCAGCGTGGTTGTGATTGTGATCGCTGCGGTTGAGGGAAGGGCGAATCAGCTTCCGATTGGCAAAACCTTCCTGTTCGACTGCCGGTTCGGCGGGCACAGACTCAATCGTATCCTTCATAGCGTCACCTGTTCGACACGCTGTTTGCTTTCGCGGGCCACAACCCTCGGCGCAATGTGTTGTGGATTTTCAGGCGTGAACTTTCCATTAAGCTAGCACAGCAGTAAAGGAATGACAATCCTCAAATCGGACCTAACCGGTCCGCTCCAGCGCGGTTGCAAAAGCATCAAGTGAAAGGGACCGCAGCAGGTTGCGCCGCATGCCGCGCTCGACCTCGGCCAGCCGCTCGGACGCGAAAGCAATCCAGTCAAAGTCCGCAGATTCCGCCAGCTTCTTCAGTTCACCCAGAATATCCGTATTTCGCACCATCTCGGGCGTTCCAGAATTCAGAAAGAGCAGATCCTGCAACAGGGAATACAGCGTCCGCAAGAGTTTCTCGGTCTTCTCGCGACCATCGGCGCCGGCGCGATAGCCCTCCGTAATCTTGAACAACTCGCTATGATCCCCGGAACGCAATGCCGTGCCCAGGATTGCCAGTGCGTGCTCACGGGCGGCGCTGTAACCCGCGAGATCGAAGCCGCGCGCGCTTCCGATGGCGCCTTGAGATAGGCGCGCTACCAGCGAACGCTGTTTCGCTGACCAATCCGGCCGATGCTGCCGCAGATATTCCTCAATTTCTTCGGCCGGCAAGGCTTGGAGCGTGACCACCATGGAGCGGGAACGAATCGTCGGCAATAGTTCGCCCGGATTTGTGGTCAGAAGAAAAATCGTGGCAAATTCCGGAGGCTCTTCCAGCACCTTCAGCAGAGAGTTGGCCGCCTCTTTCATGAAAGCCGAATCGGTGAAGATGTAAACGCGCTCCTTGGCTTCTGCCGGGCGGAAGTAGATGGTCTCAATCACACGCCGCACCTGGTCCACTTTGATCATCATCTGCGGCGGATCTGGAGGAACAATCAGCACATCGGGATGGGTTTGCACGAAAATCCGCGTTTCCTTCTTGTCGGTTTCGCGCAGGCCTTCGCGGGTTTCAACCGCTTCGGCAAAGCGGGCTTCGAGATCCTCAGATTGGGCAATCCGCACGCAGTTCGAACAGATACCGCAGAAGTCCGGCAGACCGTCGCTGGCCGGAGGCGAAAGGCAGTTCATTGCCTTCGCCAGCATCAGCGCTAGCGTGTATTTGCCCGAGCCGCCAGGACCAGCCAGGATTACGGCCTGGGGAAAACGCTGGTGCGCGAGCATTTCGCGCAGGCGGTGGACCACTTCAGCGTTGCCGCGAAATTGAGAGAAACCCATATCCACCACAGAGCCACAGAGTCACAGAGGAAAGCCGGCGACTTGACTGTCCAATTGAGGGTAACGTTATTTGGCCCCCGCTACATCGCCAACAATGCCACAAAAGCAAGGTCTTCTCTGTGGCCTCTGTGATATATCACGCCGTTTTCGCCAGCCTCAGCTTCGCGCGCACAATCTCTAGAATGCGCTTATGGGTTTCATCCGCGCTTCCTCGCGCATCCACCATTACCACGCGTTGCGGTTCGCGCGCCGCGATGGCCAAATAGCCGTTTCGCACCCTCCCGAAGAAGCCCCGGCTCTCTTGTTCAAAGCGATTCTCGTCGGCTGCGCCCGATTCCCGCATCTGATTGCGCCGGCGCGCCCGTTCCACGCTCGCAGCCACATCGGAATCCATCAAGAGGGTCATGTCCGGCCACAAGTCTTCGCACAGAATCTTGTGCAAGGCCAGAACCGGTTCACTGCCCAGTTTGCGTCCGCCACCCTGATAGGCTTCGGTGGAATCCGTAAAGCGGTCGCACAGCACGATAATTCCATCGGCGAGAGCAGGCCGAATTACTTCCTTGATGTGCTGCGCCCGCGAGGCAAACATCAGGGCCAGCTCAGCCAGGGGAGCCAGCTTCGCCGTCCCGCTGTCGAGCAGAACCTGGCGAATCTTGTTTCCGGTGGGCGTGCCGCCCGGTTCGCGAGTCACAACGACCGGCAGATTCTGGCCCCGCAAGACGGCAGCAAGCTTCTCCAGTTGTGTGCTCTTGCCGCACCCGTCGAGTCCTTCGAAAGTGATGAATCGGCCACGATGGGCTTGAGCAGGCATCGGAGAATGATAGCAGCACTCAGCCAGCACCCAGGCCGGAGGCAGAGATTACGATTCCTCGTCTTCCCTACTCTTCGATTCCCCCAAATAAATCGCTTTCCCGCTCGATCAATCCCGGCTTCACGCGCGCGGCCAGATGGAACATCTCTTGCCGTCCACGCCGCCGGACGTGCGATTCAAACAGGGGCCACAACGGCGCCTGGCTGGTGTGCGCTTTAAATGCCTCGATCTTCGTCTCCAGATAATCCGCGATTTCGATAATCGCACTCGCGGGCGACAGCGAAACCGGCTGACGGTCGGGCAAGTTGAAGTCCACCGTCGAATAGTAGAGCTTCTGTGCTCGATGAGTCGAGAGGCCGTCCTTTAGCTGATCGGGATAGCGGTTGTTTCGTCCCGCCCAATGAAAGGCCAGTGATGCGAAAACCCCGGCCATGGAATGATCGGCATGCCCGGTGACTGATCCGTCAGGACCGAAGGTCAGCAACACGTGCGGCTGAAATTGGCGGATGTGGAGCGTCAGGTCACACACCGCTTTATAGAGATCCTGGCGGTGAAGTTGACCGTCGGGATAATCGAGCACAAGGGCGTGCGAGACTTTCAGAATCTCGCAAGCGGCGGCAAACTCCTTGCGCCGAATCGCGGCCAGTTCTTCGTCATTGTGCGCGCCGCCACGATTGCTGGCTGCCTGGCCGGGCGTGAGGCAGATCACGCAGCTCTCGACTCCCTGGTCATGATAGAGACGCAGCGAACCTCCAAAGCCTCCAGCTTCATCGTCCGGATGGGCGGTAACGCACATCATACGGAGCATAAATTTATTGTAGCGTAGCAGCTTCGGCTACATTCTTGACGCTTCTATGCAATCTTTTTCACCATAACTTTCCAGGTGACGAACAGCTTCAATATCGCGGCATTTCGCAATAAAATGGTTTGGCCCCGGCGCCTGTACCCGCTCGGGCGGAGCGACGACTTTAGTGCATGTTCTCGTAACCACCGATACGCTGAGCGGTGTGTGGACTTACACCCAGGAACTGGTCACCGGACTGGTTGGCCGGGGTGTGCGGGTGACTCTCGTCAGCCTCGGCGACATCCCCCTGCCGCGGCAAACAGAGTGGATGAATCGTCTGGAGGGGCTGGATTACCATCCCACCGCATTTCGCCTCGACTGGATGCAGGAAGGGCAACCTGATCTTCGGGATTCTTCCGCGTACATCACCGCGCTGGTCGAAGAACTCGATCCCGATCTTCTCCACTTCAACCACATCTGTTATGGCAACCTTGCCGTTCCCACACCTCGCGTGGTGGTTGCCCACGGTGACCTGATCAGCTGGTGGAACGCGGTTCATGGGCATGAGCCGAAGCCGAGCCGATGGCTGGACTGGTATCGCGCCACCGTAATCTGCAGCCTGCGCCAGGCCGATGTTGTAGTCGCGCCTTCCGTCTGGATGCTCGATTCCATTCGCTCCTGCTATACCCGGCCTCATCGCGATGCGGTAATTTACAACGGCCGCAATCCGATCTCGTTCAACCCCTACGTCAACAAAGACGACTCCGTGCTCGCAGTCGGCCGCCTCTGGGATGCCGGGAAACAAGTGAATTTACTGACCAAACATGCACACCCGCTTCCCGTCTGCATCGTGGGTTCCGACACCCCGGTTGCCGAGCCCATGGTTCCCATTCGCGCCGACGTGAGGGTTGCGACCGACGATTTCCGCGTAGCTCTGCGCGGTCCGCAAACCGAAGCGCAGTTGCGTATGCTGTACAGCCGCGCGGCGATTTACGCCGCCACCTCGCGCTATGAGCCCTTCGGCATGGCGGCGCTCGAAGCTGCGCTCTCGCGCTGCGCCATCATCGCCAACGACATCCCGTCGTTCCGCGAAATTTGGGGCGATGCCGCAATTTACTTTGAAGAGAACAACGCCGCCAGTCTGGCCGATGTGATTCAGCGCCTGCACGAACAGCCGAACCTCTGTCGCGGCTATGCTACCCGCGCTTACCAGCGGGCCCGCGAATGCTTCACCGCCAAGCGCATGATTGATGAGTACCTGCGCCTGTACGGAAGCCTCGTGGGTTCTAAGATTGCCGCCGCCTGATGCCTGAATGTGAACGGCCTCACGCGCCTGTCCGCGATCCTGCCTGCTCGCGTAAAATGACAGGATGTCTAACGTAAAGATTACTGTCCGACCTAACGGCCCTTACCGCGTCGAAGCTCCCGAAGGTTCCATCGAACTGGTGGACGCGAACGGCGCCAAATACGACCTGACCGGCAAGCCAGCTTTCTCTCTGTGCCGTTGCGGCGGCTCGGTCAACAAGCCTTTCTGCGACGGAACCCACAGCAGGATCGGGTTTCAGGGAGCGGAGACCGCGGTGCAACAGGCCGACGGCAGAAATAAAACCTAAGACGCAGGATCGCTGTGGTCTGCCAGCGCCGTCTGTGATGCGCATCACGCCTGACGGCTTTAGAACTGCGTTACGGTGCGCTCTCCCCGAAGCGGCATCTGGCTCTGCTAGAATTGCCTTGGCGGGCATCTGCTCCGCATCGTTTATGGGCTTCCCCATCACACGCCTGCGTCGCCTGCGGCAGAGCGAGCAATTGCGCTCCATGGTGCGTGAAACGCGGCTCTCTCCCGACGGCTTCGTCTATCCGATGTTTGTTTGCCCGGGGCAAGGTGTGCGCAAGGAAGTCCGCTCCATGCCCGGCGTCTTCAATCTGTCGGTGGACGAAGCCGTCAAAGAAGCGCGCGATGCGTATTCTTTGGGAGTTCCTTCGATCATCCTTTTCGGCTTGCCGGAAAAAAAAGACGAAGTCGCCACCGGCGCCTGGGCGGATGATGGAATCGTGCAGCAGGCCGCTCGCGCCATCAAGCGCGAAACCCCCAAAGTTCTGATCATGGGGGATGTCTGCCTGTGCGAATACATGTCGCACGGCCATTGTGGAATTGTGCGTGCCGCTGGCGCTCAGTCGCTGGGCGCAGCGGTTGCCGCGCCTGCCGCCACGGTCACGGAGTTCGAGATCGTCAACGACGCTTCGCTCGAGCTTTTAGCCCGAACCTCCGTTTCCTTGGCTCGCGCCGGCGTGGACATCATCGCGCCTTCCGATATGATGGATGGCCGCGTGGCCGCAATCCGCAAGGCGCTCGACCAAGCCGGCTTCATCAATACGCCAATTCTTTCCTACGCCGCGAAGTTTGCCTCGGGGTTTTATGGTCCGTTCCGCGAGGCGGCCGACTCGGCGCCGCAGTTCGGCGACCGGCGTTCTTACCAGATGGACGGAGCAAATCTGCGCGAGGCCATGCGCGAGATCGATCTCGACGTCGAAGAAGGCGCGGACATGATCATGGTCAAGCCGGCGATGCCCTATCTCGACGTGATCGCGGAGGCGCGCCGCCGCTTCGATCTGCCGCTGGCCGCATATCAGGTCTCCGGGGAATATGCCATGATCGAAGCCGCTGCCCGCAACAACTGGATCAATCGCGAGCGCGTGATGATGGAATCGCTGCAATCCATTCGCCGCGCTGGAGCCAGCATTATCCTGACTTACTACGCCAAAGAAGCGGCAAAACTGCTCGCTTAGCGCGCCATCGCGGGCATATCCTGCCTCAACGCCCAGACCAGCGCAATTACCCACCCGATCGCCGTCCAGCCCAGAAAGAAATTCAGCAGCAGAATCGAAGTAGTGTCGCGCTTATTCCGCGCCAGGGCGATGATCGCAGGCAGAAAGTACAGAACAAACCCGAAGCCGAAGATGGGAAAGAAGATTATCGAAAACAGGTGCATGTTCCCTCCTGTTCAGGACTATTTTAGCACCGCGCCCTGAACAGTTCCTGCTCCGCTCCGTGCCGACTCCATTTGGCACAAGCCTTGTCGGCGTCATCCCGAAACGCGGCGTAGTTCAGCCGCGGGAAGGATATCACAATGCAGCGTTCCTGGGAGATCCCTCTCTCTGCCCGAAAAGCGGCTCCTCTCGGGATGACGGCAGCAAAGATTCAAGTTGGGCCGACTGCTCCGCGCCGTTCCAGAATCATCAGGCCCTGTCGTAGAATCACCTATTTGGACACATAGTCATCTTCATACCCGGGGGCAGCCTTTGCCTGAAACGACATACGACGTCGCCATCGTCGGCAGCGGGCCGGCCGGTTACACCGCGGCCATCCGCGCCGGACAGTATGGCTTGAAAACCGCGTTGGTCGAGAAAGACGGATTCCTCGGCGGTACCTGCTTGCACGTTGGCTGCATTCCCACCAAAGCGCTTCTGTTCAACGCGGAAATCTGGGACCACTTGAAAGACGCGAAAGAGTTCGGCATCGAAGGCGTGGACGCGCGGAGACTGAACTGGGCCGCGATCCAGGAGCGCAAATCGAAGATCGTTACCAAGCACGCCAAAGGCCTCGAGTTTCTGATGCGCAAGAACAAAGTCGAAACCATCAAAGGCTACGGCAAACTGACAGGCCCGGCGCAGAATGGAACTCTGGTCATTGAGGTCACCGACGGCAGCAAAACCAGTCACGTCAAGGCGAGGAACGTCATCCTTTCCACCGGTTCGGAAGCCCGCATGATTCCTGGCCTTGCCGCCGATTCCTCCATTCTCACAAACATTGAGATTCTGAGTCTGAAAGAAATTCCGAAGTCGCTGGTCATCGTAGGCGCGGGCGCCGTCGGCGTCGAGTTCGCTTCCATCTATCGCTCTTTCGACACCGAAGTGACCATTCTCGAAATGCTGCCGCGACTGGTTCCCATCGAAGACGAAGACATCTCCAAGGAACTGGCTCGCGTCTTCCGCAAACGCGGCATCAATTTTCACACCGGCGCAAAAGTCGAAAAAGTCGAAAAATCCAAGTCGGGCATTTCGGTGTCTTTCAGCGTCGGTGGCAAATCGGAGAAAATCGAAGCCGAAAAAATTCTGATTGCCGTCGGCCGCAAGCCACGAACAGAAAACATCGGCCTTGAACGCACAAAAATCAAGCCCGACCGCGGCTTCATCAAAACTGACAGCTGGATGCAGACGATCGAACCCGGCGTGTACGCTATCGGCGACATCGTGCTCGGGACGCCGCAACTCGCGCACGTCGGGGCGATGGAAGGCATCGTTGCCGTCACCAAGATCGCTGGCAAGAAGGGAAAGCCTATCAATCCCGAGCACATCCCCAACGCCACGTATTGCCATCCCGAAATCGGCAGCGTGGGGCTGACGCAAACCCGGGCGGAAGAACTCGGCTATAACGTCAAAGTGGGAAAATTTCCTTTTACCGCGAATTCGCGCGCCTCCATCGTCGGCCAGCACGAAGGCTTCATCAAGATCGTCTCCGATGCCGATTACGGCGAGATTCTGGGCGTGCACATCATCGGCCCCCAGGCAACGGAACTGATTGCCGAATCGGTGGTTGCCATGGAACTCGAAGCTACCGTCGAGGATTTGATGTGGACGATCCACGCCCATCCCACGCTCGCGGAAGCCATGCTCGACGCATCCAACAGCGTGGAAGGCATGGCGATAAATGCTTGAAGATTGAATAATTGGGTAATCGGGTAATTTGTTAGATGAGGGCTAGCGGCCGAGATGCCGGTCACAGATCGCGATTACCAAATCACCCAATGGCAAAATTACCCAATTGCCCAATGATTTCCGTTCTCCAACTCGGCACGCTCGACTACGCCACTGGCCTTCGCCTGCAGCAGCGCCTGGTCGAACTGCGCAAAGACTCCCGCATCGGCGATGTCCTGTTGCTTCTGGAGCACGCGCCCGTCATCACTCTGGGACGCAATGCAAAAGCCGCCAATGTCCTCGTGTCGCCTGAAAGCCTTGCCCAGCACGGCGTAGAAGTCTTCGAATGCGATCGCGGCGGCGACGTAACTTTTCACGGTCCAGGCCAGATCGTCGGTTATCCCATCTTTGACCTGCGCGCCTTTCCCTCGAATGACGGAAAGCGCAAGACGCTGGGGGCGGTCGAATATGTCCGCCGACTCGAAGAAGTCCTGATTCGCTCCTGCACTGATTTCGGCATCCCCACGAATCGCATCCCCGGCCTTACTGGCGTGTGGACTGCCCCTGGTGCGTTGTCATCCCGACCGGAACTCGACGATTCGTCCGCGAATCGTCGGGTGGAGTCGAGGGGCCTGCAGTTTTCATCCGAAGCCAAGATCGCCGCTATCGGCGTCCACATCTCTCGCGGCGTCACGTCGCATGGCTTCGCGCTCAACGTCAACACCGATCTCAGCTTCTTCGACTTGATCATTCCCTGTGGGATCACGGCCAAACCCGTGACTTCCATGCAAGGGGAATTGGGCAAGCAGATTTCTTTACAGGACGTCGCACATTCTATCTCGCGCAATTTTGGGATGGTGTTTCAGAGCCAGATCTTGTGGCTCGAGAGCCTGGACGCGCTGCTGGGAACCAGTGTCGGCGTGCCGATGAAGCCGCCGGCCGAACTCCGCAAAATTCGCGATGAAGAAGATACCGCCTGGGCTTGAAACTCACAGCCCCACCGAAGTAGCCCGGAACGCCACTCTCGCGTTAGCATAAACCTTGCCGCATGGCGAAGAAGAAAGCCCAATCCATCGCGAAACGCCGGGTGCCCCAGGTCTCGCGCCTTTCGAGACCTGGGAATGCCACCCGCGCCTACACCATCGCCGATTACCGTCTCGAAAAACCCAGCTTTGCCCTTCGCCAGGTCCGCGACGGTGACATCGTCCGCTACGAAGTCGAAGGCGATCTCTCCGCGCCCGTCCCGCCCATTCGCGACTCGAAATATCTGGCCAAGCCGCAATGCCTCGAGATCTATCGCTGGATGCTGCTCAATCGCAAGATGGAGACCGCGCTCGAAAACCTCTACAAGCAGGGCAAAGTAGTCGGCGGCGTGTACTTCGGCCTCGGCCAGGAGGGATGCTCCTGCGCCTCCGCCTATGCTCTTAAGCCCGACGAATGGCTCGGCCCCATGATCCGCAACCAGGGATCGCTTCTGGTCCGTGGCTTTTCCGCCCGCGACATCATGATGCAATACATGGCCAAAGCCGGTTCGCCTACCAAGGGCCGCGACGCATCGTCGCACTTCGGAGACATCCAGCGCCGCAACGTGGTGGCACCCATCTCGACTCTTGGCGATCTTATTCCCGTGCTTGCCGGCGTCGCACTGGGCGCGCGCCTGCAGGGACGCAACATCGCTGTGATGACCTACATCGGTGATGGCGGCCAATCCACCGGTGTCACCTATGAAGGTCTCAACTTCGCCGCTGTGCAGAACCTGGGCCTTGTGCTTTTCGTCGAGAACAATCTCTGGGGCTATTCCACTCCTGCCGACATGCAGTTCCGCGTGAAAGATCTCGCCGAACGCGCCATTGCTTATGGCATTCCCGGCGTGATCGTTGACGGGACCGACCCGTGCCAGGTTTACGAGGCCGCCCACGAAGCCTGCGAACGTGCCCGCCGCGGCGAAGGCCCGACGTTAATCGAAGCCAAGATGATGCGCATGAAAGGGCACGCCATCCACGACGCCGCCGAGTACGTCCCGCAGCCACTTTTCGAATATTGGAAGAAGCGCGATTGCATCGCCCGATTTGAGAATTATCTGGTCAACGTGAAGAGATGGTTGACCGCAGCCGAAAATCAGAAACTGATCTCCGATGTTGACCGCGAACTCGAAGCCGACCGCGATTTCGCCATCAACTCACCCATGCCCACGCCCGACAGCGCAGCAGGAGGAACATGGTGCCAACCCGGCTGCCACGAGGTGAAACCGAAATACGCGACGCCGGAGGTAAGAGCGAAAACAACTACCACGGTCAGACAAACTGAAGCCTCACTTCACTTCAAAAGCTAGGAGCTAGCAGCTAGACGCTATATGCAACTTACCTATCTCGAAGCCATCCGCCAGGGCATCTGGGAGGAAATGGAGCGCGACCCCTCCGTCTTCTGCATCGGCGAAGACATCGGCATATACGGCGGCGCCTTCAAAGTCACCGATGGCTTCATTGACCGCTTCGGTCCCGAACGCGTGATTGACACGCCCATTGCCGAGTCCGCCATCGTCGGCGCTGCCTTCGGCGCCTCGCTTACCGGCCTGCGCCCGATCGCCGAATTTCAGTTCATGGACTTCCTTCCCTGCGCCTTCAACCAGATCGTCAACATGGTCGCCAAGGCTCACTACCGCTGGGGTGCGCCTGCGCCTCTGGTCATTCGCGGGCCCAGCGGCGGCAACGTCCATGGCGGCCCGTTTCACTCGCAGAATCCGGAAATGTGGTTTGTCCACGCGCCGGGTCTTAAAGTCGTGTGCCCGGCGGGTGCCTATGACGCCAAAGGTCTGATCAAGGCCGCCATTCGCGACAACAATCCCGTCATCTTCTTCGAGCACAAATATCTTTACCGCCGCATCAAGGAAGAAGTGCCGGCCGATGACTACATCGTCCCGCTCGGCAAAGCGCGCATCGCCCGCGAGGGCAACGATCTAAGCGTCATCACCTACGCCGCGATGGTGCACGTCGCTCGGGAAGCCGCCGACATTCTGGCCAAAGAGGGAATTGACCTCGAGGTGCTCGACCTGCGCACCGTTTCTCCGCTCGATCGCGAGGCCATCGCCCAAACCGTGCGCAAAACCAACAAAGTCCTGTTGCTCCACGAAGACGTCCGCACCGGCGGACTCGCGGGCGAGATCGCAGCCATCATTAACGAGGAGGCCTTCGACGACCTCGACGGTCCCATCGTTCGCCTCACTGCGCAGGATTCTCCAGTGCCTTTCTCTCCGCCGCAGGAAGAATTTTTCCTGCCTAAAGTGAGCGATGTGGTGCGGGAGGCGCGCCGGCTGAAGGCATATTAGTTACAATTCATTTACATTTGCTGGCGTGCGGATGTGCGATCCTGCATACTTTGTGGGCGAGCGGATCGAAGGTCAGGAGGCAGAATGCGGAACTTCATTCTCGGAGTCATCATCACCTTGGTTGTCCTGGCATTGGTCGCAATCGCCGTAGCCAATCTTGGCCTGTTGCCGACGAACGCCGACGCCACTCCTCCCGAACTTGAGCGCCACTTCGCAATGAGCGCTCTCGACGCCTCGATGGAGCGCCACGCTCCCCGCGTTACCAGCCCGATTCCCCCGACCGACGACAACCTGATCGACGGCATGAAGATTTACACCATGAACTGCTCTGTCTGCCACGGCACGCTTGACAACAAGCCCAGTCCGCTGGAGAAATCTTTTTATCCGCCTGTTCCGCAGATCATCCTCGATCCGCTCGACGATCCTGAGTGGCACATCTATTACGCCGTCCGCACCGGCATTCGCTACAGCGGAATGCCCGCCTGGAGTAAGGCGATGAGCGATCAGGATATCTGGAAGGTCGTGTCATTCTTATCGCGCATTCAGAAGCTGCCGCCCAAGGTGCAGGATTACTGGAAGAGCGCCTACGGTGTCGGCCCACCGGCAGCATCGGAAAGTGGCGGCGGCGATAAAGATTGATTTGGGACTATCGTCCCCCCCAACGCGCTTAGTGCAACCGCGGCGGGAATCTCGCGCGTACGATACTTGGGGGAGAGTTTTCGCTCAGAGGAGACTGGCGAAATCATGTCCGGGTGATGCCTGGTTTCTCCGCAAAACCGACTCCATCTAAGTAATTTCCACTGCGTACTCGGCCGTGCTCTGCGGTATTAATTTGGACGGCCACTCCCCCTAAGCGGTAGTGCCCTACGTTGATTTTCTAGTGGCCAGCAGCGACAGTCAGGGCTTCAGTTTTCTTTTCCAAATCTTTCTTTTGTTCGCGCTTGGAGTACAGGAACACACCTACCAATGCCGCAAGGGAACTAAGCACCGACGCTAGTCCAGCTGCATTCTTGCCGTCATGTATCAGCCAAATGCCTCCGATAATGACGGTCATCGCGACGATAAACCCTAATTATGGTGCCGAGCTTCTGAGCACCTACATTCGATGTGATTACATGCTTTTCAAGTTCAAGTCGATGGGCATGCTGGCTTTCTGCCATTACAATGATTCTCTCAGCCGCTCCGGGTAGTATCTGGTTGTACCGCTCTAGTGCTTCCGGAGGAGGTAAAGGACCAGCGAACGCGCGCATCATTGATTGGACGCGCAGTTCAGCACTTTGGGTTTGTACCATGCCACGATTCCGGTTCTTGCGGCTCACGGGAGTGAGCTATTATTTTACAGGCTGAGCGCTGTCAAATTCCAGCATCGCATCATTAAGGTCTTGTCCTACGATGCGCCAGTCTGCAAACATGGCTTTAGTATCAGCCTCGCATCCGTCTCGGCTGATATTGTAAGAGTCATAAAGGGCGTACCAGTCCAGCAGTCGGCCGATGCCGCCCGCGAAGGTCGGCTCTGCGACGAGGAAATCTGATTGAACTCTGCTAGACATTTTTGCTCCTGCTCCAAATTTGCGTTAATGCTACCACACGGTAAGATGATGGGAAGTGACGGTTGGGTTCGTCCCTTGGTGCTTTCTACCGCCACAAACTACAGGAACTACTTTAAATGCAAATACTTACAAAGTCAAGCATCAATAACAAAAATTTCCCTTCCTTTTCCCTCTTAAGGTGATGATGCGAACGGTTCTTTGATGTCCCAAACGTGATCTGCGGTTCCTACTTGCATGGCAGTCGTACCCTGAGCGACGCATGCACACGGCACAGGTTGTAGTACGCGAAGTGAAGCATGACCCCGCCTTGAGATGTGTTAGAGAACGCATTGGTCAAGCGGGTAAATTTCTTTCCTGGCCGCCGCCACATCAACGCAGTGTTAGGACATTACCCAAAGATCGACTCGGCCTCCTCTGCCTAGTTCCTTGGCTATAATAAAAGATTGCGCCCGGACGGAGTCTCCCACCGGGCTGCCTGAGGGGAATTATGCCGACTGACATTGTCATGCCGCAAATGGGCGAGTCCATCTTTGAAGGGACCATCACCAAGTGGCTGAAAAAGCCGGGCGACAAAGTACAGCGCGACGAGCCGCTGTTCGAGATCTCCACCGACAAAGTGGACGCCGAGATTCCCGCGCCCGCCTCCGGCGTGCTTAAGGACATCAAGGTCGGCGAAGGCAACACCGTTCAGGTCAACACGGTCGTGGGAACCATCGCCGGTGATGGCGAAGCTGTTGCCGCCGCCCCTGCCGCGGCTCCGGCCAACCCGACCGCTCAATCCGTTCCCGCGGCTCTGCCGAAGGCCCAGGCCCCAGCGCCCGCCCCGACCCCAGCGCCCGCAACCCCGCCCGCGCACAACGAAGAAGACGAACATGCCCGCTCCTCGCCTCTGGTTCGCAAAATTGCTCGCGAGCACAACGTGAATCTTTCGCAAGTCCCCGGCACCGGCCTCGGCGGACGCATCACCAAGCAGGACATTCTTGCATTTCTGGATCAGAAAGCTCCCGCCGCCGCTGCGCCGAGCCCCGTGCCTCGGCCCAGCGCTCCGCCAACTCCGGCCTCAATTCCCGGCGACCTGGTTCCCATGACCCAGATGCGCAAAATCATCGCCCAGCGCATGATCGAGTCCCGCCGCACCAGCGCTCACGTGCATTGCATGTTCGAGGTGGACATCACGCGCATCGTGCAGTTGCGCAACAAGACCAAGTCCGCCTTTGAACAGCGCCACGGCGCGCGTCTCACCTTCATGCCGTTTTTCGTCCGCTCCGCCATCATCGCCTTGCAGCAGTTCCCCATCGTCAATGCGTCTATCGAAAATGACAGCGTCCGCTACCATCGCCACACCAACATGGGTATCGCCGTGGCCCTGGATTGGGGCTTGATTGTTCCCGTGCTCAAAAACGCCGACGAACTCAACTTCCTCGGGCTACAACGTGGAATTACAGATCTGGGCGAGCGTGCGCGCGGTAAGAAACTCAAACCGGAGGAAGTCGAAGGCTCCACTTTCACCGTCACCAATCCCGGCCAGTTCGGCGCCGTGTTTGGCTTGCCCATCATCAACCAGCCCAACGTCGCGATTCTCGGCGTGGGAGGAATCACGAAGGCTCCGCTGGTCGTCACCGACAGCGACGGCAACGACTCCATCGCTATCCGCTCGATCGTTCACCTTACACTCGGCTACGATCATCGCTTGGTGGACGGTGCCGTCGCCGATCAGTTCATGGCTTTTGTGAAGAAGACGCTGGAAAATTGGAGCGAAGAAGTCGGATAGCTTCCTGGCTTCCCATAGGTGAGGGCTGGGAGCGGGCACAGCCGCCGAGAGCTGATAGCTAACGGCTCACTTCGCCTTTGCCCACACCGACGCGTTAAAGCAGTCCACGGCGCCATCCACGATTTTCGACAGCCCATCCTTGAACTTGGCCTCATCCACGATGTCATGATTCATCGCTGCATCCGCCGTGGACAGCGCCGTTTGCAGGAACGACATCACCGCATCTTTTTTGTCTGCTCCGGACCGGTGGCTGAACAAGCCTTCGATGCTCGTAACGATTCCAGGTATGAAAGCAATCGTCTGCAACAGTTTCGCCAGGAATGACATTCCAATTCTCTCCTAAACAAACCCATGTAGGTGCGCACCTTTTCGGGCGCTCTTACTTCACGAAATGATCGTGCATCGCAATCGCCGCGCTCACCAGCGTTGCGATCGCTGCGTTCACCAGGCGGTCGTAAACGCTCCGTTTCGCGTCAGTTCGTTCCAGCGCTGCCACCCGGTCTTCAACCAGCTTCATCCTTCCCGGTTGCCGTCCGCCCGCCAGCATTTCCATCATGGCCTCCAACAGCGACAGCTTGATCAGAACGTCGCGTTGAAATTCATTGTCCGAAGGCCGCACCACCAGAGGCCGCTGCGTTGCCCCGCTACGCGTGCGATTGCTGCGGGCATCATCGCTCTCTTGACTCATAGTGGATAATCCACATGCAGCGCGGTTGTGTAGCGCGAGTATTTCGGCGGGACCGATGCGTCATATTGCTGCAGATAGCAATTCTGAACCGCCGATAATCGCGGGATGGTAAACGTTTGCGTCGTGAATCGCCCAATCAGATTGCGGTCGTTGCCCGGCCCCCAACCGGCATCGCTCCACCGGACTTCAATGCCACCGCCGGATGGCGGAGGCGCGCCCGCATCCACGCTCACCGTGGTTGAAGTCACATTCGTGATCGCAGCCGCCGTCAATTCAGGCAGATAAAATTGTCCAACCTGCGTGTTCGCAAGCTCGGTGACGAGCGGAAGGCTCACCAATGACGCGGCTTCGAACCCAAATCCCAGCGGCATCGCCGCATCGTTCGCGAACTTGATCCGATAAAAGCTATTTTCTCCGTTGAGGTCCTTCACCATAATCTCAACTTCATGTACGGCGGCCACAAACATCGCTCCCCGCGAAGGTACATTCACGTTCAGGGCGTCGCCTGGGAAAATGTCGTTTGCACGCCCAGGCAGAAAATCGCTCCAGGTATCGTATTCTCCGGTCCACGCTGCGCCGGTCGAATCGTCCAGCAACGCCAACGCCGCATTTTCGCAATCCGTTGCGGTGCGCGGCAGCGGCTCTTTGACACGCCGGACGGCGCCGTGCAAACCGTCATCAATTCCGCGCTGCTGCGCCGCGATGCTTGCAGGGTTCGTGATCCTTGCCAGCGCCTGGCCTCGCCCGCGATAATGCACTTCGATCAGTTCGTTCGCCGCCGGAACGTATTGTGAATAGAACTCCAGAGCCGAGCTCGTAACGCTGCACTCCGCGCCCTCCTTCAGCGAACCCACCAGCCGCGTGCGGTAACTCTGACCCGGCGGCGCGCTGCGCACTTCCGCATCCACAGCCTGCACTAACCGCGTGAAGGCAATGGCGCACTGCAAATTCACCGCGTTGACAGTCGCGTAAGTACAGAAATCAGGAGCGCCGGAAATCACCCCGTCATAAAGTACCGTCGCAGGCGCCACTTCGCTTGCCGGATTATCCGGATCAATATCCTGTACTTCCAGGATGATCCTCACATCCGCGCTCACCTCAGCTCCCCCAACGCCGCTTCCCGCTGGATGCGCCGACGAATGAAAAATCTGCTGCCGGCGATAGATTTCCTGCGCATACACACGCGTCGTGAGCACGTAATGATGCCCCGAAGTTGTGCCCATCAGCGAGCCCACTCCCACCCCGCTTACCACCGCCTGAATGTTCGACTGCCCACCATTGGGCGTGATCCCGAATCCCGCCAGGCAGCCCGCCAGAGAAATCGCGCCGGGATACAAACCGCCAAGAACCCCGTTCGAAGCGGCGTTGAACATGGCGTCGCCATGCTGCATTACCAGCGCTCCTCCCAGTTCAATCTTCTCGACGAATTGCACCGTAGTGGCTCCATCCACCCCGGTGCCACCCGCGATCTGCAGCTTCCCGCCATTCACCGAAATCGCGCCCGCCGGATCTGCCATCGCCCACAGGGTTGGCTCAAGCGGCCAGGTCGTGTATTCCTCATCGAACAGCGTTGTGCTCGTCTTTGTGAACGGCGCCTGCGAAAGGTAATACTTCAGCGTCAGTCCGTTGCCCACAAAATAATCCGTCACATATGGCTGCGGCTCGACTTCTCCGACGATCGTGACGTCGTTCATGAGCGCGTTCACCGATTGCAATCTCAACCCTTGCGCCGAGAAATTGCTGTCAGTCTCATTCAATTCGTGGGCCGCCGCTCCCACCGGAGTCAGCATGATTGCGCCGTTCAGCGTTCGATAACTCGCGCGCGCCAGAATCGCAACCTCGGCCGCTTGCTGCGACCAGCTTTTCTGCGGATCCGGCGCATACCCAGCCAGCGGATCCAGGCCCTGAATCCCGCTGGTGTCAAACCCGCCTGCAATCGCGTCCTCCGTCAGAAGCTGGAGCGCGCTACCCGCGCTCCGCTCAACAAAAGGGCATCGGTCCGGAAGCCGTTTCTCATCCAGCAGCGCTTCGTCGCTGATTACAACCAGATCGTAGCGATAGGCCGGTCCAGCTTCGCCCCATCCCAGATATTCGAAGGCCGGCGATTGCATCAGGTATCCCGTGAACAGGATCTGGCCATTGCTGATTCGCAGAACCACCCTCGCTCCGAGCGCCGGCACAAGGAAGTCCGACGCGTCCGCAATCAGACTCACCTTGAATTCGCAGGGTAGATTGAGTTTCCGGATGATCTGCGGTAACCGCGATCCATCAACCGCTGTCGTGTAGTCGCGCAGCCCAAATCCATCGAGATTGTCAATTAGTAATTGCATAGTGAACAAGGGTGAGTAGGAGCTAGGGAGCTAGAAGCTGTTCTCAGTACACCGCCGCCATGCTCGCCGGAAAATAACTGCGATAGCAGACCGCCGTCTGCCCGTCATTTTCGTCAATGTGCGGCATGGCTTGAAAAGCCGCGTGCAATGCCATTGCAGCGATTGGCTTTGCAACCTCCACTGCTTCTTCGTGCTGGAACACTTTGGCTGTTCCCGCCTGGGTCAGCGGATTCAGTTGCATCGAACTTAGTATCGAAGTCGTCGGGCTGAGCCTGGGATAGTGAAAGCAGACGCGCCCTCCCGATTGTTCCTCCGCTACGAACAGCGACGACCACTCCTGAAAAAACGACCCTCCGTCGCGATCCACGAACGCCACGACTTTCTGTGTGCCAAACCCCGCGGCCGGCGGTCCGCCCAGCAAATGCGATTTCATAGGACATCCCAAGACCCCTGCCCGGCCATTCCCGGGATGCCGCGAAATCAAATCGCGAAGGCCGCCCCGCGTGTGCCGGCCTCCCAATCTCGCGCACGATCTCTGGAAAATCCTTGGCGAACAAATATCCGCCCAACTCAAGCTGCCTTTCCACAATATCGGCTCGCGTGATCACGCCCACCTTCCGCCGCGCATCATGCCGATCGAGCGATGGAGCGTAATCCAGTCCCATTCCCAGCAACGAAGCCAACGCTGCCTCCGCCGCCCTCCGCGTCAGCAACACTCGATGCCCTCGCGCTCCCGCCGGCGGCCGATCCGAAGCAACATCCACCAGCGTCAGCACGCCGCGAAACCCTTCCCGGTTCGGATGCCCCGCCACTAGCGGCATCTCAATCGCCATCGACTCCAGTTCAATTTGCATATTGATTTCCTGAGAATCACTGCAAGAACCACGTGGCGACAGCCGCCCTCGGCTGTCGGGCGGAGCTCCGCCACATCCACCAGAACTTCGCGCCCTTCGCGATCTTTGCGGTTTACGCTTTTCCCGGCCACCACGCCGCCCCCGTCACTTACTTTTGTGCCATACTTTCTGCCGAAGCAGCCTTGTATGGACACGATGGGCCCGATCTTGGCGAGCATTTTTGTAATGGGCTTGATTCTCGGCGGCTTGCTCATCGCCATCTTCAAGGGCAGCCGCCCGCCGATACCGGTGCCACGCCATTTCACGCCACCTCGACGCGCCGCCATTGCGGTCGCGGTGTCCATCTTTTGCGTTGTCGTCATCTATGCGACACCGCGGGCCGTCGAGCTTTTCGAGAAAACTTACTTCGTGCCCAGCCAACCAATATTGACTGCCAGCGCAATTCTCGGCGTGGTTGTTCCTTACTTTCTGGCGCTCTATTACGCCTACGTAGCTGCGCGCGCCGAACAAATTTTACTGCGAGCCATCGGCGCTACGGAGGTGCTGATCTTTTCCCTGGTAGGAGTGATTGTGCTCCTCGAGAGAATTACCGGCCGGTCCTGAGCTCGTCGAAGAGTTTCGCGCCTCTCGAGAGCGACGACTGACCGCTCATGGCTGATGACTGGTCACCTTCGCCTCCAGCGCCGGCAACCCTCTCATCCTTCGCACTTCATCCACCGTGACCACGCCGGTCTGCAGCAGGATCTGCTGAATCTGCGCCTCTTCCATTTCGCTTCCACCTAAATCCACATCGGTGAAAACGAACTCCAGATCCGTCCACCCGAGCTTCTTGCGAATCGCGTCCCGCGTCAGATGTTCAGCAAGCAATCGTGCCGTAGGGACAATCGCTTGCCGAAACGCCTGGTCCGTCATCTCCGCCGCCGTCGAGCGGTTCACGTCGCGCTCCAGGCCCAGGCTCTGCGGTGGAATATCAAACGCATCCGCGATTACCCGCAGCAAGAATTCCTGCCACTGCAGCCGCAGATCCGCATCCGTCCCTCCGCCAAAGCGCAGCACCTCCGGCTTGCTCGCCACCGACAGAATCGGCACTCTGCCCGTGCCCTCGATCTCGTCCTGCCACCAGCGAATCAGCCGCTCGTGCTGATCCGGCGGCAGATCCTGCAGCCACAGCGCATACTCAACCACCGAATTCGACGCCAGCCGCCCGGCATACCGATGCGCTCCCAGAAACGCATTCACCGCCTCGAACGCGACTTCCAGCCGCCCCAGGCCGAACGGCGTGTGCGTGCGCGGATTCAGCCGGATATAAATCAACTCATCGTCATTCAGCACAATGTTTCCGTCCGGTCCCGCCTTGCCTGTCACCTGCACATATCTTGGCGATCCCGGCCGCCCATCCCAATCCGTCCTCATCCGGATTGTCGCGCCATCCACCGGCCACAGCAGCAGCGGCTGCGCAGGATCGTCGGTGGTTTCCACCTCGATGGCTCCAAACCCTCCGACAATCACATCCTCCAGCACCTGCTCCGACAAAGATCGAAACGAATCATCCGGATTCGGCGCGTCGAAGTTATCCGTCAGCACGCGGATTCTCGTCTCTGTTTCTCCCGTGTCCACGGGCCCGCGCCCCGGACGCGCCTGGATTCTCCATCGCATCCCCGCAATGCGATCCTTGATTGTGTTGATCGCCTTGCGCGCTACCGGCGTCTCGGAAAACCGCCGCAGATTGATGGGCGTCGGCTTAGGAAATGAATCCGCTCGCGGTCCATAGGTGCTAAGAATGGATGGCAGAGCGAGCGTTCGCCTCTTGCCCGCTCCCGCCGCCGCAGACACTCCCGCCATCCGGCGCATTGCGCCGCGAAACTTCTCTGTGATGTTCATGATTTTTCTTGTGTGGCGCGGGCGTCCTCACCCGCGGCGTCAAGCTCTGCTTGCTAAACTTTCCCCGCTGCCCTCAACAGAAACAACAAACCTCCGGCCACCAGCGCGATTTCCGCAAGCAGTCCGCGAAAGCCCACAAAATCGGCGGGCCATCGATTCGCCCGCAGCCGACGCTTGAGGAAGAAACACCCAAAGGCTTCACAGGCCAATCTCAAACCTAGATAACGTATGGACGGCGCCAACCCGTTCCACCATCGTGACCTCTCCACCTGCGATACCAACTCTTGCAATCCAGATTTCGCTGCGAAGATCAACACCACCACCAGGATCAATACCGCAACAGGCATCGCCCATTGTCGAAACCAGCCCGCGCGATAAAGATGCCAAAGCCCCGTCCACTTCTGGGCCGGAGTCTCCGCCAGCTTCCTCACACTCGCAAGTCTTTCCTGGCCATCTCGGCAATCTCCGGCATCTCCCTCGCCGCCGCAACCCTGATCTTCTCTTCCTCCATCGCGGCGATGACAAACCGAATATTCTCCGCCTTCCGATCCAAATCGTCATCCACGACGGCGACCAGGCTCGCCTTCGCCCCGGCTAATCTCGATGTCGTTACCTTTCCAAACCGCCAGGTCACTCCCATCGCCTGATCCACACTTGCCTTGATCGAAACCGCATGAAACAGCTTGATCTCGTCGCTCACCCGATAGCCGAAATCAAACTTGAATGGATCGCCTGCTTTCGTATATGGCGCCGCCGGAACGCCATGCATCAGCAAATCCCACACTCGCACCCGCTCAAACTCTGCTTTCATCGTCGCCAGAATCTGCTGCCTTCCGGAAACCTTGACCCGCCCAGCCGGCATCGTGCTCTTGAAATACAACTCCGCCAGCGCTTCAATTTCTTTCGCAGGATCCTGCGTCAAACAACCTTTCACCGGCGAGAGCTCAATTGAATTGGAGAAGGAATCCTCCAGCCGCCGCATCAGCGCTTGCCGATCTGTCATCTCCCGCAGATTCGCTCGCATTTCCCTTTCCAGAGACTCAAGCACCTCAATATCCGCTTGCGGATCGTGACAGCGCACCACCCGCCAGTCCCGCCGAAAGCGCACGTCGGCAAACCCCGAGCCATTCCTCGAAGGCTCGTGCGCCACCAGGCCAATATTGATGAACTCTCCCGTCACCACGTTGGGGAAGTACCGTAGTAAGAAGAATTCCAGTTGTCGCTCATCCGCCATCGGCTGCTACGCCGCGCCCCCAGCGTCCTCCGTGATTAAAAGGATTCTCTGTGTCTCTGTGTCTCTATGGTTAAGAGAACTTATCCTTGAACTACGCTTCTTCCCTCCAGTTCGGAAACGGACTTCTTGCCGACATCCGAAATGCGGTAATCAGTTCCCTCACCATGGCGCGCCGCTCCAGCAACACGCGCACCAGATCTTCCAGCGCTCCCCACTCGCTTCCATACCACTCCGGAGGAATCTCCCCCGCCGCCGCCCAGACCACATCTTCCTGCATCTTCTCGATCCGCGACAGCCACGGTTCAAACGATTCCCATCCGATTACGCCCGCATAAACTTCGTTCCGCGCATACACCCCGCGCATCGGAGCGTCCGGAAACGTCCATTCCCCGGCGTTGAAACAATACCCCTGATCGATGAACGCCACCGTGTACTTCCGCTCCCGCAACTTTCGCCAGAACGCAGCCTGCCGTCCGTTCGCGTTTCCCGTCCACTTATCCAGCGCCAGCATTCCCGCAAACGTCTCCAGGTTGCGAACCCTCTCCAGCATTTCTACCGGAAGATAGTCAAACACCTGGCCTTCGAGCGGGCTCACCACGTACCGCGATCCAAATTGTAACCCCGCCTGGCAGGGGATCGTGCTGCCCGCCAATTGTATGCTCAACTCGGACGTGTGCTGCACCAACCAGTCCGCGACCTCCACTACTTCCGTACGAGGCACCGGTAACTCCGCACCCTCCGCCAGCCTCGCAGCCAGCAACTCATTCGCGAGCACGCGCGTGTGTTGCGGATTATTGCGGAACTTCACTACATAAAAATTCCCATCGGAACAGCGCATCAAGTGCCCTTGCGCCCCGCCCCGCATTCGCTTCACGTGTTGGACCGCCCTCACCGCCAACGCGTCTCCGCAGATCCCGCAATCCTCGCAGCATCCTACTCGAAGCTTAGAAATTCCGAATGTGACGGCTGAACATTCAGCGCCTCCGCCGCAGACTGCCAAACTGCGCCTCCGCCTGCGAACCAGCCACCGCCTGCCGCGCCCCGAGCGCGATCGCCATCGCCATCACGCAATCGTCATGCGCTCCGCCTGCCGCCGCTGCGCTGCCATCCGGATGCCGCACAAACGTCCGGCACTCGCCCAACAACCGCGGACTGCGAAAAAGCTGCGGCTCAATCGCCAGCACTGCGCCCAAGTTCTCGATCATCGCCGGCCGGCTCACCGCCGAAGTCAGCCATCCATCCTGCCCACCCTGTTGATAAATATTCATGCACCCCGCCGCTCGCAGATGCGCCAGCACTCCGTAACCGTGATTATTCCGTTCCACCACCAGCAGCCCCCGGTTGTACGAAGCCGCCAACTCGATCAGCCGGCCCGCCAACTCCCGCGGGGGAAAATGCCCGTGCAGTTCGGCGCATTGCAAGCCCGCGCTTCGCTCAACCACCGTGGCGCAGGAGTAATCACCCTCTGACCCGCCCCCGGCCGGATCCACGCCCACAATGTATTGCTTCCCAGCCTGCGGCGGAAACCACACCGTCAGATCTTTTCTTACGCGCCCCTCGAAGCCGTCTGCCGCCATCGCCTGCTCAATCGCCTCCAGATCGAAGACACATTCTCCTGACGCTCGGAAACACGACATCGGATTCTCGGCATATTCTTGCGCCGCCAGCCCGCGAAGTTGCGCTCTCGTGATTCGCCGCCAGGCAATTTGCTGCTCCGTCAATCCCACCCGCTCGATCAATTGCTGTTCGTCGGGCGTCAGCGGATGAACGGGTAACCCGCCCAGGGACAGGCGATAATCGTCGTCATACCACCATGGAAAAAAGTGCCGTATATATCCCGTCTCATCCGCCTGCTGCCACTCCTGGTAGAACATTCCGCTCGCCCCATGGGGCGTGGATTCCAGAACAATCTCCCCATCGTTCGGCACCGCTGCGCGCAACGACGCCAGCGTCTCCTCTCCATCGCCGGGCCAGCGGGCAACCTCCGAACAGTGCAAATGATGGATGGTCAGCCCGCGCCCCGCGTTCGCATCCGCCGCCGTCGCCACACGATATTCGCTGTCCAGCCGCGAAAACGCGATCTGGCGGATGTTGGCGCGCGAAGTGGCCAGCGCGCCTTCCCGCATCGTCTTAGGCAGGTTCTCCCAATAACGATGGACGATCTTGAAAATCTCCTCCGCCGATTCCTGACTGTGCGCCACCTGCACCGTCATCGTCCCCGGCTGCGTAATCGTCTCGATAAAGAATCGCGCCGCGACATAGGTGGTCATCCCCATCTGCCGCGCCTTGAGCACGATGTTCCGCTTCCCAGAATTCCGCGAATACTCCCGCTGTGCCCGGTTCGGCCGCAGCGGAATCAGTCCCTTCGTCTTGCTCCTCACTTTCAGAAGAGCTTCAATCAGAAAATCCCGCACCCGCCGGTCGCCGCACTCCGCATCCAGCGCTCGTCCCAGGCGCCGCAGCAACGAGAGATCCTCTGTCAGACTCATTTATCCTCATGCCAACAACACACTCGCATTGGTTTAATGATGTTGAAGTCATCCCGAAACCCCGCCTTCTCTCCTGCGGGCGAGAGCTTGCCCTGAGCAACCGAGGAGCGAAACAGACGAGGAGTCGAACGGGGATCTCGCGCGGATCGAGCCACAGCTTCGATAGCCCCTAAGGGTCGCATGACTGTCTATTTATCCGATGAACACTAACCCTCACGGCATCAGCAGAATCGGTTTCGCGCCGATCTGCACCACGCCGTTCTGCACCGGATACACCGCGCTCGAATCCACCGTCATATAAAACTGGAACTGCGAAGGCACCGTGTAATTCGACGTCGTGCAACTTCCGTTCGAACAACTCTTCGAAGTATCCCAAACGGCCAGCGTCTGCACATGATTGCTGTTCAGCAGACCGCAGGTCCAAACCGCGCCCGCACCTAATGGCTTGCAAGCCTGCGTCATCAGCGACCCGATCATCCAGTTCGCCACCTGCTGATACGCATAGTAAGGTCCGGTGAAGCAACCGCCTTTGGTATTGCAGGTCAGCCCGTTGTCATATTGCTGCCCCTTCGCAACCCACAACTCGCCCACATCGCCCGTGCTGTCATATTTGTACCAGTACGCGCGCTGCAATCCGTTCGCCCAGTAAATCAGAAACGACCGTGCCGTAAAGGCCTTGCGCATATCCGGGTCGTTAGACCAGGTTTGCCCCCAGCTGAACTCGGAATCGAGAATCGGCTTGCTCGCCGATACGCCGTTGTTCGCCAGAAGCGTCTTGAACTCGTTGAGATTTTGCAGAATCGCTTCCGCCGCATAGTTCCCGCCCGGATAGGTATGCACGTCATATCCATCCAGATATTGATCAGCTCCGCCTTGCAGGTATGAGTTCATGAACGGCTGAAAATTAAACGTCCCACTATCGTCGGCTATGTACATGCTCGGGCCCATGATCATTGCCGTCGGATCCAGCGCCCGGATGATCGCGTTCGCATCCTTCGTCATAACCAGCGCGTCGCTCACCGTTACCGGCGGATGCAGGTTCGCTTCATTCCAGATTTCGTAATAATGGATCACCCCCGGAGCCTTGTTCAGCGCGTGATTCACCACGCCGGTCACAAAAGTCTTGAAATCGTTGTCGCCGGAATGTACATCCGACGGCGGATAATTCGTGTTCTGGCAGCCATTGTCATTGTGCGTCCATCCCGGCTTGGCTTGTCGAAGCCGTTCCCAGCCACGCCGCCGGATACGTCAGCCGGTTCCGCCCCAACTGCAGATCGGAAAACGCCAGCCCGCCCGGCCTTCCCGGCATGGCGCCACCCGCAAACAGCGACAC